>Ga0157363_1005676_pt1 | contig 11665 bp, 17 predicted proteins | sample AttsexASBM1_FD_111477 | JGI IMG/M metagenome (GOLD analysis project Ga0157363, IMG submission 111477) | Fungus gardens microbial communities from leaf cutter ant in Ribeirão Preto, State of São Paulo, Brazil - Atta sexdens ASBM1 | ecosystem: Host-associated > Fungi > Mycelium > Unclassified ...
TGAGTAATAAGACATGAGATAGAAGCATGGACTTTAGGGTAGGAGTAGCACAGCTATAGCATAGACCAAGGACATAACTATATAAGTAAGGATAGATCTTGTAAAGAGTTCTCCATCGAGTTCTCTTGTGTAAACCCTATACAAGGTTCTTCTCCCAAACCAACACTAAGGTTTCTGAGTTGTAACAAGTTCTATCTTATCTCTATATACATTCTCATCTTCTATACCTCTACTACTCTCATAATCACCTATACTAATTGATTCTCTACCTATTTATACCAATATGAGTTAACATAACTTCAACCAAATTTTACTTTAAATAAAACAGTAGCATAAGCAGATAGCAGTGTTGCAGACATTGTTAGCAGCTAGAGGAGAGGTTGAAGAAGGAGAGACATCAATAGCTCTAAGATCCAACACTGGGTCAAGTGTAGATGTAGCTAAGCCACCAACATTCGAATAGAGATGTAAGCAAGATTTCAGGTTTTTTAACAGCATATAGACTTTATATTAGGATAAAGATAAGAAATACTTCTATAAAGGAACAGATTTAGTGGATGCTATCATATATGCAGAGAGGATCAGTAGGTATTTAGAAGGAGAACATGATGGAAGATTTGGAGAATGGTAGTCTGGAGTTTCTAATGGTGAGAGAATTTCTTGTCCACTTATAAAACAAGAATTTGGAAATAGGAATAATGAGTCAGTTAAAGTGGCAAAATTAAAGAATGTGGAGCAAGGAAATAACATAATGAAAGAGTTTGCTTAGGAGTTCAAAAGAGTAACAAGAGGTAGTAGTTTTAAAGGTCAACCATTAATAGTGTTATGAACTTAGGTCTTTAGGGTTGAACAAAAGCACAACTCTTGTATTATTCTAATACAAGAGAACTTGATAGAGATCCTTTTACAAACTAGTTTACCTTATATACTACTACCAATGGTCTGTGCTCGCTACTGTGCACCCTACCCTAAATGACCATGTGTAGAACATGAGGTCAACATGTGGTATCCATGTTGTATGACATCATTTGTTCTAAAACCTTCTACTTCATTCTCCCAAGTCTTATGACCAATGTTGTGACCACACCATCAGATTGTGACTGATGTGACAGTGTGACCAATCACTTCTGACCCTAACCCTAACTGTTCTAAAAATAGAAAAATCAAAAGTAAATCAAAAGAAAAATAAAATAAACAAAGTCTACTTCTTGTGATAGAGAAGTTCAAGAGAGGTATGAATAGAGTTATTCAAAGAAAATTGATAGAAGCAAAAAGGCTCCCAAGAAGTATTGAACAATAGTATAAGAGAGCAACTAACTTAGATAGGAATTGGAAAGAAAGTAAGTGAGAGGAAGAGAGGTTGAAAAAAAAGACAGAGAATTTAACACAAAGAGTAAACAAATACTGGAGAGATACAGAGGCAATGACTGCTATAGTTTCAAGTTTGGCCAAGAAGACAGAAATTCCAATAAGTGCCAGTAGGATCTATATCAATAAAAAGAGTAAAGAGAACTAATGCAGTTGTCATAAATTTGCAATAATAGTAGGCAGAGTTTGTATCTAGGCAAAACACATATGCTATAAATATAGATCAAGGAAGGAATTGTTATAACTATGGAGGATCTGGTCATATTGGTAGACATTGTAGAAATAGGAAGACAATCAGTTAAAGGAGACAGATTAGCTACCAGAACAATGATTATAATTTAAAAGAGGATAAGAATCTGATAGTTCTTGATTAGACCTTTTTACAAATAATCTTGTAATGCTTGGTAGAGTAATAGATAATATATCTTGTTGCAACTTGAATAGATATATGTGAAGAGAAGTAACAGTAAAGATTATGCTTGAGAGAATTGATACACAGAAAAGAGTGATGGTAGAGATGTTGTTGGATAGTAAAGCAATAAGTTTGGTTATAAGTTCAAAGTTTTCCAGGAAACAGTGTCATAGTGCACTAGGACAATAACAATTTATTTTGATTTTCTTTTCTTTTTATTTATTTTTCTTGATTTGATTTGATTTTTCTTTGATTTTCTTTTTGTTTTTGTTCTAAAACAATGACATCAGAAGCATATTTGCCTTGTAGTAATGATATGGTGAGCTTATGGACAATATGTATACTTTAGAGTAGGACCATTTATTGCTAGCATAGACTATGACTCTTTTGTATAAATGGTATAGGAATATATTGGGGACTCCTTGTCAAGTTCTCTTGTAATCTCTATGAGATATTCAGCTTATAAGTTTACTTAGTGGTCTATTGGTCATTTTGACTAGTGGTTGCTACAACAGTAGAATTCAACTACTTTCAGGAATACTGTATCTCATGGTCTTCCTTCCTTACTCTCTATTCATTCTTGATGTATGACTAGTATAATCAATTGCCACAAACTTCATATAACTGAATCTTAGGCTTAAGGTATAGGTAGTAGTTACTGGAAGGTTGTCATAGACATTGGTGACTAGACTCAGACTATCAGCTAGACATACTCATTGTTTGATTGGGTGGTGTTGTGTTAACATACTTGTTGTTTTTGAGTAGTAATCTTGTGCTAAAGGTCCATTGTGATTTTTCCATGCAGAGGAACAGTGTTATTCAGTAAGAAAATATCTAGCTTAAAGATTACCTTCTTAGAGATATTAGCCAGTATTTATTAGGACAGTAGTTAGTAGGGCAGTAGACAGGTAGTCAGTAGACAGTGTGAGATTGAGTAAGAAGAATACTAGCTAGCACTTACAGAGAAATACTTTTGGAGATATTGTTTTAAATGTTGTTAGACATTATGGCAATAGTATTAAATTCAGAATTGTTTTCAAACAAGAATATAGAAAAGTTAATTAGAGATGTAAAAGAAGAAGTGATGAGAATATTGGCACAATTGATAGAGAATCAAAAAAAATTATTTGAATTACAAAAACAGTTGTTGTTATTGCAGAAAGAAGATGCTGAGAAAAGAAAGAGAAAACAGGAAAGAGAATGGAGAAGAAGAAAATACAATAAGAGGTGGAAAGAAGAAGAACAGAGAAGAAGAAAGAATGAGAGTAGAGAAAATAAGAATGAGAGAGAAAAGGAGAGCAGAAAGAAAATGGAAATAGCAGAAAATATGAGAAAGAAGAAGAGAAGCAATGATAGAGAAAAAATATTTTAATTGTGAAGGTTTTAAGCATATTACCTGTCACTGTAAGAATAGAGGAGAGGAGAGATTAACAGTGATGCCCTCAAATAAATTTAAAGTGTTAAAAAGCAGAGTAATGAACATAGGAGAAAGAAGTGGAAAGGAAATAGGAAAGAATAGGAAGACAATTTTGAGAAAAGAAAGATTGAAGAAGGAGAAACCAGTTGAAGTATGAAAGACAAAAGTAGAGAAGAGTAGCAATGGTGTAGAAAAGAAAGAGAAAGTATTAAGAGAGATGATAATGAAGATAGGGTGGAAACAGGAGGAGGATAAAGAAGAAATTGTTGTGGAGGCATTATTGAACAGTAGTGTGATGGGGCTAGTAATGAGCTCAGAATTTGTGAGGAAGAATAAGTTTAAGAAGAAAAGGTTGGAAAGGCCAATTTATGTGAGAAATGTGGATGGTATCTTTAATTATGAAGGACCAATAGAGTATACAGTGGAGGTAGAATTGTTTTATAGAGAACACAAGGAGAGAACAGAGATAGACATAATAGGTGAACAGAAATGGAGTGTTATATTAGGGATGCCATGGTTAGCACACCACAAACCAAAGATTGATTGTAAGACTGGGGAAGTAAAAATAACAAGATATCTAGATGAATGTGGGAAGCAATAAAAGACAAAGCAAACAAAGCTAGGATGGCAAAACAAAAGAAGGATGAATAGAAAAAAGAAAAGATACAGAGAGAGAAGAAGAAAGAGTTTATAAAGCTCACAGTTGAAGAAAAAATGGAGATAGCAAGAATGGTTGAAGAAAAAGAAAAAGAAAAAGAAAATTTGATAGAGATTAGAATGGTGAAGGAAATGGTTCCTAGAAAGTTCCATAAATATTTGAAGATATTTGAGAAGAAGGAGTCAAAGAGAATGCCAATGAGAAAGATATGAGATCATGTCATAGATCTCAGAGAATGCTTTGTACTGAAAAAGGGGAAGATATATCCATTGTCAAGAATAGAGAGAGAGAGAGAGAAGGTACAGGAGTTTGTGATATTCAACCATCGAAGCTATCACAGACATCACCAGTGTTCTTTGTGCCAAAAAAGGATGGAAAGAAGAGAATAGTGCAAGAATATTAATATTTGAACAGTTGAATGATCAAAAATAATTATCCATTGCTACTGGTATCAGATTTGATAGATAGTATAGAGAAGAAGGTGTTTATGAAGATAAACTTGAGATAGGGGTATAACAATGTGAGAATAAAGAAAATAGATGAGTGGAAAGCAGTATTCTCAATGCCAGAGGGTGCCTTTGAGCTGACAGTAATGTTCTTTAGATTGACAAACTCACTGGTGACTTTCCAGACAATGATGAATAATTTGTTAAGAGATATGATAGAGGCTAGAGATGTAGTGGCATTTATTGATGATGTGATGGTAGAAACAGAAATGGAAGAAGGACATAATGATATTATGGAAGAAGTATTAAGAAGGATGACAGAAAATGATTTATTTCTAAAACCAGAGAAATGTGTGTGGAAGGTTAGAGAAGTAGGATTTTTGGAAGTTGTGATAGGACTAGATGAAGTAAAGATGGAGAAAGAGAAGGTTCAAAGAGTAGTAGATTGGCCAGTACTGAGAAGTGTAAAAGATGTGCAGAAGTTTTTGGGGTTGGTGAACTATTATAGACAGTTTGTTAAGAATTTCACAAGGGTGGCAAAACTTCTTCATAAAATAACTAGGAAAGATGTGAAGTGGAATTGGGGAGAAAGACAACAGAGAGTGTTTGAAAATTTGAAGAAGAGGTTTATAACAGAGCTAGTTTTGGTAACACCAGACTTGGACAAGAAGATGAGAGTGGAGGCAGATGTGTCAGACTTTGCTACAGGAGGAGTATTGTTGATGAAGTGGAGGCCAGTAGCCTATATTTCAAAGTTGTTGAATGAGGCTGAAAGAAACTATAAAATTCATGATAAAGAGATATTGGTGATTGTTAGATGTTTAGAGGCATGGAGGCATTTCTTAGAAGAAGCCAAGAGTCAGTTTGAAATTTGGACAGATCACAAAAACTGAGAATATTTTATGAAAGCTCAGAAGTTAAATTGAAGACAGGCTAAATGGGCTTTATATTTGTCAAGATTTGATTTCACCTTGAAGCATGTAGCTGGCAAGAGTATGAAACAAGCAGATAGTTTGAGTAGAAGAGCAGACTGGGCAGAAGGTGTGAAAAGAGATGATGAAAATCAAGTGATGTTGAAGAAATAATAGTTGGAGATTAGAACAATGGAGAAAGGATAGTTATTGATTGAAGGAGCAGAGAAAGAAATTATATAGAAAATCAAAAAGTCAGAAGCAAAGGATAATGAGATAGTAAAGGCAGTGGAGGAAATGAAAAAGACTAGGGTAAAAGTGTTGAGAAATGATGAGTGGCAAATTGAAAAATGAATTAGTATTGAAAGAAAGAAAGATATATGTTTTGAAGGATGAGATTTTGAGGTTGGAAATTATTTGGCTACATCATAATATGTCAATAGCAGGACATTGAGAATAGTAGAAGACAGTAGAATTGGTTACTAGAAATTATTGATGGCCAGGAGTTATGAAGGTGAAATAATATGTAGAGGGATGTGATCAGTGTTAGAGGATGAAGAATAGAGCAGAGATGCCAGTGGGAAAATTAAAACTGAATGCAGTGCTAGAAAGATTGTGGCAACATATATTAGTAGACTTTATTATGAAGTTACTGATATCTAGAGGTCATGATTCAGTTTTAGTAGTATGTAATAGATTTTTTTAATATTGCATTTCATTGCAATAACAGAAAAAACAATAGCAAAGGGGTTAGTGAGGTTGTTTAGAGATAATATGTAGAAGTTGTATGAATTGCCAGAGAAAGTGATTTTGAATAGAGGACTTTAGTTTGTGGTGGGGTTGATGAAGAAGTTGAATGAGATGTTGGGAATAAAAACAAAGCTATCAACAGCTTTCCATCTACAGACAGACAGACAGACAGAGATAATGAATCAAGAGCTGGAGGAATACTTAAGAATGTACATAAATTATAGGCAAAGCAATTGGTTGGAATAGTTGGCAACTGGAGAGTTCACCTTTAACAACAAAGTCATCACTGTTTAAGGTTAGCTATGGATGAGAGTTGAGGATGGGTTTTGAAATTAGAAAAAAAGGAAGCATGTGAAAGAGATGAAGGAGAGACATAAGGAAGCAAAAGTGGTATTGAAAAAATTATAGAAGAAAATGAAAAAATATGCAGATAGAAATAGAAAGGAAGCAGTGGAGTATAAAGTAGAAGATAGAGTGTTGTTGAGTATAAAGGAGTTGATGTGGCAGATGAAGAATAGAGAGACAAAGAAGTTAATAGAAAAGTTTGTAGAACCATATAAAATAAAGAAAATTATATTAGAAAATGTGGCGGAGTTGGAGTTACCAGCATCAATAAAAATCCACCAAGTAGTTAATGTGAGTAGAATAGCATTGTACCAAAAGCAAGTAAAGGAATAGAAGAAGATCTTACCTCCTCTAGTAGAGACAGATGGAGAAAAGAAGTACAAAGTAGAAAAAATATTGAATAGAAAAGATATGAGAGGAAAGGCAAAGTATTTAGTTAAATGGAAGGAATATACAGCAGAAGAAGATATATAAGAGGGATTAAAAAATCTGAAAAATGTGATAGACTTAGTAGATAAATTTGAGAAGAAAATTAAAGAGGAGGAAATAAGAAGAGTACAGACAAGCAAAGAGAAGGGAAAAGAAAGAGAGTTGAATCTAGAAGCAGAGATGTTCAAAAGGAGTAAGTTACTAAAGAAGTATACAGTGAAAATTTTGTTTGGATAGGACAATGGGAAGTTTGAGAATGAATATTTGAAAAAGTTAGAAAGAAGTTGAGTGAGATGAAAAGGAAAAGGGAGGTGGAACCTTGAGAGAGGAGTGCTGTTATGATGTGCTAGAACACTAATAATTTATTTTGATTTTATTTTATTTTTATTTATTTTTCTTGATTTGATTTTCTTTTGGATAATGAAGAGGCATGTGACTGTGGTCACATCATGTGATGTCATAGGTCTAGAACATAGTAAAAGATACTAGAACATAATGTCAGAAGCATGTTTGTCTTGTGGTAATAGCATGGTGAACTTATAGACAGCATGTATACTTTAGAGTAGAACTATTTATTACTAGCATAGATCATGACTCTTTTGTATAAATAGTGTAGGAATACATCAGGGACTTCTTGTCAAGTTCTCTTGTGATCTTCAAGAGATACTCAGTGTTATGAACTTAAATCTTTTGAGTTGGATAAAAGCACAAACTTTTGTATTAGAGTAACACAAGAGAACTCAATAGAAAGCTCTTTACAAAATAGTCTACTTTATATACTCCTACAGATGGTCTGTGCTAGGTACTGTGCATCCTATCCTAAATGACCATGTGTCAAGCATGAGGCCAATATATAGTGTCTATGTTGTATGATATCATTTTGTTCCAGAACCTTCTACTCTCTTTTCTCAAGGTACAGACTTGTAACCTTATACTATAATAATAACTCTAAGAGTTTAACAAATTATAGAAGTTAACAAGTTCTTAGTAATTAATGACTTAGGACTGACTTAGTAGCTAGTAATCACTGTTTTTCAGAGCATCTCTTATATACACAAAAGAGGGTTATTCTCTTACCAGAATAATGACCTAGTATTCTATACTGACAGTTCTTCCACTGCTTACTTACTAACTTTCCTACTCACAAGAATTCAGTCCACCAAGTTTGAAGACAAAATTTGAATACTATGTCTCATGAGTGTGTAGCAAGTTGCTTAGCCATGCTGCTGTAGTGGCCACTCTATTTTTCCCAACAATTAGTAATAGTGGAACAACTGTTGGCTGACTTATTACCATTATTGGGAATTTCTGACATAATCTAGCAACTTGAAGGCCCACGCCGACTGTTAGTTCTAGTTCTATTCGCTCCTGGAATAGCTTATGGCAGGCTCTGGAAATCATTGTTCTTTTGTTCTCCTTGCTGAGTTTCACATATTTGAAGGCCCTCAACTCAAATATCAGTTTCCTCAACCCCTCGGTGTTGACGAGAGGTACATACTGTCTTGTCTTGCAATCATCTATATGAATCAGGATTAATCTTTCTTTCGTGTTAGTTTACTTGCAACATCGATGCTTCCTGATGGTGCAGAAGCACAGCTGGATGATTGGACTGTTTTTTTTCTCAATCAGAAGCCATTCAACACAATATCCCCCGTGTTAGCCCTCGACAGTCCAGAGATCAAGACTATTGCTTTGCCGGGCGGTGACACCGATGATAGCAAGTCCGATAATCCAGAGCTGCTTTGTGTGCTCAATCTTGTACGGACAAAGCATGACAAGACCCTAGATCGGTATGCTCATAGCTGCCACTGTTTACCCTTGCTGAGCACACTATTACAAAGTGGCGCCAAAGTTCTGGCTCTAGCAATATGCACAAAACATTCATATATTCAGATATTCAAGGCGAGCAATAAACTTGATACCACGAAAATCTCAGTTAAAGACTGTCCATAAACAGCCCTTTTTGTTGTTGGCAATTGAGGATTATTTTACAGATCCTTCTCAGGATTGTCTGGCTCGCTTGTTTGACGCGGTTAACTCAATGGATTTGTCTGGGGTGCCTCATCTCCTACGACAGGAGAAACTTCTCATGCGTTCGTCCGAGCGAAAGGATATTTTTGCCGAAAAGTTTCCTCAGAGGGTCAACTCGCAATCAACCACAACGTCTGGGGGGAAGCAGCACAAGACATCAAATTCAAGCGGGTCGTACTCGAGTTTTGAAGAGGGCATTCTAATGCGTAGCAAGGACAGGGGAAAAACACAATTCGCGGAAAGCACCAGAATTAAACGGGCAAACAGCATTCATTCTCGGTCTGATGCAGATTCTAATGGATCCGACCCCTCCTCTATCCAATCTTCTGGACACTCGCACGGTTCACCACCAGATACCTCCTTCTCACTCGGAGGGAGCGCAGTATGGGTTGGAGATGAAAGCGGGTCGGAACTCACGAAGGATGCGACTGGGTACTCCAGTGGTGCTGTCTCCTTCACTGGAAGTATTAATGCCTCATCTCATCGAAAACGGAGATCAACTGGGACGTCGTCGTCGTCGTCGCAAGCTCATAGTCGAGAACACCATGCCCGTCAAATTAATGCATCTCAATCCTATTACGATGCGCACTTAAGACATGCCATGGTCAAGGATACACATTTCTACCAAACGACAGTCACTTACTGTGACCATCCCCTACCGATCAAAGTACCACTCACCACGTTCTCTGAGGAGGTCGGAGATGTATGTTATTGCAAATTTATATTTATGACCTTTCTATCTGCTAACGGCCAGCTGCTAGTATTCCCTGATATCCTTAATCAAGGTATTCAATTTCACTCAATTAGTGTCGGGACCGGTACACCCACACCTGCACACGAGTGGACCTCTGACCCATCCCATCATCATCCTATTCAATGGTTTAATAACAGGAAAGCGCATCATTTTTTTGGGTCACAGACGTCCGGCGGGCGACGTATCAAATTTTGTTTTGTCGGCCTGTGCCCTCGCTTCTGGATGCGGCATCGTACTCCGTGGTTTCATCGAACGGGCGTTCCCTTATGCCAACCTGGAGAATCGGGAAGACTGGGAGTCTGTGTAAGTACCATTACTCAGATCTATAAGGAGAACGTTCCATGAAACCGAACGTAGGCCGGCATATATCGCTGGGGTAACCAATCCGATTTTCGAGTCGTCAAGAGCATGGGATCTACTCTTTGACATTAGCTCAGGGAACGTCACGATCGCGAAGGATATTCATGCAACCTACCCAGTCGTTACGCCAGCATTCGGCATCCCTCCTATTACCCGGTCTGGCACGCTCAAGACTGAAATATCAGTAGGATCCGAGACAGACTTCGAACGCAAAGAAGGAACAAAGAATGAAGCTATCACTACCAATAGTGACAAGATCTTCATTGAAGACGTGGGTGATCTTTGTCTGTCTCAAAAAACTAGATTAATTCTTGAAGATAGATCCGGACTGCAATTGAGGACCATTTTGGCGAAGGGCTCGTTCGTATGCGATTCACGGAGTATGTCACTCGCTTTGCACGTCTTGCATCACGCTACGAAGAAGAAGTGACCGGTGCCACTAAATTTGGGCCCCCTAGTAATCCGTTTACCGAGATACCGGGACAAGCGCCGCAACTTGGTAGTGGCATAGCGTTCGCTGATGAGGCTACCTACTCGCGGGAACTTGCTGCTAATGCGCATCGGATAGAAGCCTGGCGAAAGACAAGCTCATACTACTATTGCATTGCGGTGCGTTCTCATCGTGTATTTTGTCAATCATTGATAGCACGTTATAGATTTTCTGATATTCTTGTGCTATATTAGGACTATGAAAAATTTGCAGCATTGTCTGCAATCAGGGGATTCGATGTACTCCACCAATTATTCAGGATCCGAAATGGAAAAAACTTGGCAGATTCTGAAGTTTTTGCGATCATGCGGGCATTTGCAGACAATGTCAAGAATTATGAACAAGTCGTCGAGGTCTGTTCTGTGTTTCACGTCAGTAATGCAGTGTTGCTGATGGAGTGGCGCTCAGCTGTTGTCACTTGTGATGCCACAAGGTCAAGGACTGTTACATCTTGGATTTGGCCTGTTTCATCGGAAGGAAGCAGTTCGAGATGCAACTGTGGATCTTTTCAACAATTTGCGAGCGTTTCCCGTACGTAGTCTCCCGGTCTTTGAAATGTAGCAACTTAACTCTGTCTGGGTATCATGATGCCGCGATCAGGTCGGCGTTTCGTTTCTTCAGTGCCTCAGCCATTTTCAACGCTACGCCTATGTGCGCCAGGCCCATGCAAAAGAAAAGAGGACAGTTCCACAACAAGATACGCGGGCAGATCCTAGCTTTCCCTTACCTGCGACGTATGGTGGCAGGGCGCACTCAAATTCTGTCAATGGTAATTTCTCGTGACAGACCATGTGCGGAGCTAGAGGAATTGATGGAAAATACGCACGCATATGTGAGTGGAGACTTACTTGACTAGTGGTTTAACTCGGATCAAATACCGTATTTAAGTAGTATCCTTTCAGAGTTTTGCTTTTTAGTTGTTTAGTTGGGTATTGGCTTTTTCTGGGAATAATGCTGTGCAATTGCGACCTGATTACAATCTATTTACTAATTCTATGACACAATTAGAGGAATGCATACATCTGCCATTGCACGTCTAATGTTGCTCAGTTGAAAAAGCGGCCCATATGGCGAGTGGTGGGTAGCAACTTAGGAAACGTCGAAGCTGAGCAGTAGCTGAGCAGTGTGGTTTAAGGAAACTCCATTGTATGGATTACCGGGAACATATTTTATCACACCAACGCCGCACGAGAGTCGGTGCTCAGACTCGTATAGCGCAGTTATATGTGGACTTGAGAGAGATCAGTGATGAGATAGATCAGAGTTACGCTCACGGACGGGCGCCAGAAGAGCA
>Ga0157363_1005677_pt1 | contig 11664 bp, 6 predicted proteins | sample AttsexASBM1_FD_111477 | JGI IMG/M metagenome (GOLD analysis project Ga0157363, IMG submission 111477) | Fungus gardens microbial communities from leaf cutter ant in Ribeirão Preto, State of São Paulo, Brazil - Atta sexdens ASBM1 | ecosystem: Host-associated > Fungi > Mycelium > Unclassified ...
AAAAAAATGTGTTCATGAATGTGCGCCTCATGCGCGATTTTTATATTATTTTTATATATTTAATATATATATTTTTTATATATATATATATATATATATATATATATATATATATATATATATATATATATATATATATATATGCATTCATTATTTTGAAAAAAATAAATTCGGTTTTTCAGCAATTTGAATTGCAATCGGATGTAAATTGACGCGATATATTCATTTTAGTAAAATTTTTTAGATATTTCCCTCTCTCTATAAAGCAAACATCAAAAAATCCTTTATCATCATTAATTTATCATCACCATTATATCCTAATTTGTTTTTTTATGAGAATTATATTAATTTCTCCCTCACTCTATGCTTGATCGTTCTCATATATAATTATCTCATACATTTTTTAAATTAATTTCTGAGGCATTTAATTTTTTCCCGATATTTCAAAATTGTAAATATATTCGCATAACTGTTAACGCACAAAACCAATTTTTGCAAGATCAGTTTTTTTAGTCGAATTTCTTACTCGTTGAATATTTTGAAATTTATCGTATATCGATCTTGTGTTGCCGGAATTTTTCGAGAAAACGAAATGGAGATTTTTTCGAGGGGGGGAATAAATTGGATTGCGATGAAATCGTGCTAGGCTTCTGCTGAAATGCACACAGTACGATGCGTACATATCGAGAATCGGCTTCCGTTCGAAGCTGGAAGCAATTCGACTTTTCCCGAAGATCGACGCCCCGGACGGTCAACGATTTAGAAGAGCCTCAACCGCATCCGGTGGGAGCATCCAGCGGCAAAGAATTTTACGGCTGAGGATTCTAATGGAATCGCGCGTTAATTGCGGGCTCGTTTTAAAGCCGTCGGCAGCAATTAAGAGGGGTACGAATTAATTAATGCTTTCTTCTTCTTCTCTTTTTTTCCGGTAATACCGACAAACGTGCTTGCGCGCGAGACTCAATGTACATAGCTACCCTTCTTCCATCTCTTTTCCGCTCTTTTCACTTTTATTTTTCTTCTTTCTGTTCCACTTTCTCTCTCTTTACTTTTATCGGCGCTTCACAATTCTTTCTTGATGTCCTGGGACATGAGTAGTTCTGTAAAAAAGAATCATGGATTATATTTCATATCTTTGATCGGTACCTGCAGAACTATTTGCATGTGCGCATTATCGCTCAACGACGCAGTTTGTAAGACGGACATGAGAAAAGAAAATCTAGAGTCTCAGATCCCGAGGGGGGTTGCATTACCAGATTGTCGGTCGGATAAGAATCGAGAGGGAGTCAGATCTGTTATACAGCATCGGGCCGATTCGTCCTTCTTCTTCATTTTCCATCCTTTCCCAATCTTCCTTTTTCTGTCGCGAGCATTCCCTTTGTCCTCGTCCAGTTCCATTTCTCTCATTTTCCGATGTAGAACGTCGCATCGTTTCGAAACGAAGTGCATGGCTTTCTTTCTTTCTTCACTCCGTAGACCTGCGACAAGTCCTCTTCCCGAGAAAATCTTTCTCTCTTCGACGAACGTACGAGTCGGGAGAAAAATGCTTTGGAAATCAGTTTTGCTGAGCAATTCATCGAGAAAAGAAAGCAATGCCGAGTTATCGATGAGATGAAGACGCGTAACAATTTGATTTCGCATGGAGTTTTTCGACATATTGTATACATTATATATATTAATTTTATAAAACTTCACAAAGCATAAACTCTTAAATATGATTTAATTTTCAATATGATTTAATTTTTATATATATATATATATATATTGGAATTTATACGACTGCATATTATATTTGTTTATATTTGTTTATTTTAATTTTAAATATTTATTTTAGATTAAGAAAGAGAAAATAAGTTTTTTCTTGTATAAATTTAAAATCACAAAATTAATAAAAATATTTTTTCTGACAAGTTATTGAAATATTTATTTAAATAATATTATTACGAATATATGGGAATCAATCCAACTATTATACGACAGCGAGAAAGAAAGAGATATGAATGACACGGTAGAAGAAAAATTCTGGTGGTTCTCGATACGGCTCACTTTCACGTTTTCGAAGCGTCGACTCATCGACTTTTTCTAAAATAAGTTTACTTTTCGAAGTTGCTTCTGTCTTCTAGTGACACTCGATAAATCGCTGAAGTTCCACGCGTGACAGGTCGAACGCTTCAAGCGGTTTGTGCGGAATCTAGATTTATAAATCGACTTCGTGGAAGTGTTTCTCTGCAGTATTCAACTCTGGCAGGGCATCGCTCGTCTGTGGTGTCTGTGCAAGTATTTAAATAGAATGCGTTCTGAAATCCTTCCGCTATCTGTTGAAGAACGCGCGTCTGCAACGTGATATACGATATTGAGTGTTTCAAAGGAGGTGGAATTGGATCATTTATTCAACATCCATCTCACACATATATCGGTAAGGCAAATGGAGTAGTAAAAAAATGATAAGTAAATACATATGTAAATTCATTCGGTATACATACATTGCCCGTAACTTGCACATAAATCAATATTTTACAAGTGCAGTATAGCGAATTCACTCTTTCTCCTGTGATAACTTGCAACCATCTTTCTAAATATATCTCATTCAATATAACTTTGTTATGAATGTCTTAGATTTTTGCAATATACAAGCTTAAAGTTACTTATATATATAACTCTGCTATTAAACATATGAAAATAAAAGTTAAACTATAAGAGAGTCATATTACATATACACATATACACATATACGAAAAAAATTTTGCTGAAGTAAAAATTTATTTAGACGCAGATTTAAAAATGATTTTGTCGGACCATCAAAATAATTATGTAGAAAATTCAAATATGATAAGCAATGCTGCAAAAAGTTTTCACATTTTAGTAATCAGCTTGAGCGACCAAATTATTTTTACAGCTTAAAAAAAGTATTTTCAAATCTGTATCTAGCAGAATTTTTAAATACTATTTTTAAAAACCGTCCTTTTCATTCGTGTGAAAATTAATTAAATAAGATTTCAACTACAATCGAGTTATAATATAATTGGCAATTTGTCGGAGGTTTAGCAATTTATTGTTGATTTGTTGTTCACAGCAATATACATTAGCCAATCCCAATTTCTTAATTACCACGCTAATATGCAGATCTGCTTTTATGTTACTCGCGTATGTTTATTATGACGAGTCAATGTATTAAGGGGATTGCCTGGATCGTACCACGCCTTAGGGTACTATTACATCAGTCGTATGACATGGTTGCCCGACAAGTCAATTGCTCTACACATGTGACAGGGAAATTGACTAATTCGACAGTATGATTAATATGTTTGACATTCAAATTATACAAGAAGTATAATATCAATCATAATAGATCTACTTAAGTTCCATAATTAAAGTCCTAAATTTAATAATCAGTGTCATATTTTAATTCTTTAAATTAGACAAATAAAATGAGATAGAATTTAAACAAAATAAAATTTAGGCCTTTAATGTCTAGCATGAAGCGCTTAATCCGTATTTTATATCGCTTCGCGATTGCAAAAAATGGATGAAAGTTAATCAGCGTATTTGATTGCTCCTGTTATTACAAAAAAATAAGTGCAAGAGTATCGTCGATCTTGATTTCTTTCCTTCCGTTGAAATGATGGTTCATAGCAAGTGCTATATTTCTTATCGGCGTATTCCTTCCGGTTATTTTCTCCGTTTTTCAGCACAGGCTCCGTATGTTATTGCTTCAAGAAACATTTGGTTTCAAGTGGCGAAACGAAAGTATGTTTTCGAATGGTAAAAGAGGAAAGGAGTGAGAAATAAACGGGAAACCCTCTCTTGGTAACCATACACAAAACTTTTATGTGTTTATGGAACTAAAAAAGTAAGAAATATTCACCCACGAATTACAGTAAACAAGTGTCGACTTTACATTGCTAGCTGTAAACAAGATTCTCTTATGAGACGCATATGAACAGCGTTGCGTCCATTTCAAAATATACATGTTCGTGAATTTACTTAGGTTTCACGTCACGGCAAAAATTACATGTAAGTTATTATGATAGAGTGCATCAAAGCGCTTCACCCCAGCTACCGATATTTATTTACTCGCGAGTGACGTAAAAGGGTATACGATGATCGTGATAACAAGTTCCGTTTGCACGAACCGAATACTTTAAAACGCCGACGAGACCACTGTTCATAGTCTCGAATTGCTCGCTCTCAGTCGTGGCACGCGCTGCTTTAAAGCTTTTAAACCTTGGAATCACGATGGTGGAAAAGCTTATGAAATTTAATGCAATTGCGTGGAACGCACGTTGGGCGCGGTAGCCGTTTTCCGAAAAGCGAAACGCTTTTCGGATGTACGAGGACGTTTGTAGAAATATCGATGCGACATATAACAGTTTCCACGTTGGTTCCTTCCGATTTGCCTCGTCACGTTACATTCGATTCACTCTCCCGAAAAATCACCTCACCGGAAGTAACCCAATGCGAGAGAACCGATATTTCCCTCACCGGCCACTCTTTTTTGCGGCAGTTCTTTCCGGGCGCCGGAGCGCCCATCAAAGTCCACGAGGGGACAAAATTTCACGAGGCAAATCGAGAGAAAGAGAGCCGATGCGCGTACGACTTCGACAGAGTACCGACGCGATGCGCGCGCCCGATGTCCCACGTTCCGGTAAAAGCTCTTCACATCTCGATTCTTTCGCATATCATCGCTTTCCGATATTCCCCATCAAATTCTATCGTATTCCACACGTATTTATATATACATTTCAAGAGTGAACGATAACGACGTGGCGACAACAAACCTCCGGTTCGTCCAAGGTAACTCGGATATTTACATTTGGAAATTCTGCGAAAATATCGATACCTATACTCTGTTAAAGAGCAGCGTTCCTCCCTTTTTAGATTTATTATTTAATTTTCTCTTATCTTAATTCGTTAAAAAAGAAAGAATTATATTGTACAAGTGTAAATTATAATCGACAATCGAATTAATTAATCAGCTTGATTAAAACCATCACATTTATTTATTATGTAAATTGACAACCGATAAGTTAACTTTTAAATGATATGGCCGCGACATCTCAGATATAGATTTTCTTAAAATCTTGTTCTAGAAAAGAAAAGTAATAAGTTTATTACCTAGATGCTCAGAAGTCTTAAAGTCTTAAAGTTAATTATTCTTTACATCCTTCAGTTTCTTAGAAATATAATTAATATAATATATTAACATAATATACATATAAAATTTTTTTTGGATGTGTGAGCACCCTACAACTTGTATTTATTTACAATTTTATAATTATATATTTTTTCAGTTTATATTATAATTATAATGTATTGTAATTAAATTTACATAAATTACAATCTTATAGAGTAGAGAAATATAAAAGTAATGAATTTTAAAACTTCATAATTTATTATCTTCAGGGACAATTTAATCTTAGAGTGCCGTATCGATTAAGTGATACAGTATTGCTATTAATACATAAATTTTACGTAAGAAAATAAGCCATTCATTCTAATTGTTGTAACTCCAATTTTTCATACATTTCTTATTTTTAATAACAAAAAATATTAATCTAAAGTTGTTGTAACAACAATAACAATAACAAGCTTTATTGCTATAATAATAATAATAACAGTAATAATAATAAGAATAATAATAAGCTCTATTGCCGTAACATATGTAATATGTTAACTAACGGATAGAATTTTCAAAGATTTGTTTATTATTTGATGCTGTATACAAGTTTTAATACATGGCAGATTGGATCTTCTATTTTTATTGAAGGCATATCTTAGCAGTAATCTCACTTGTTTACACTACAAAACGTATCTATAACGTTTTAAAATTAACGATAGATCATAATGTCATGTCTATTATGCTGATTTGTAATAAAAATTGTAATAAAAATTATAATAAATTATAATAATAACAAAGAGAAAATAATCTTTTCAATCAAATTGAATTGATACGAATATTTAAGCGCTGAGAAAGCATTTGGCTATGTGTTCTTGATAGATCAATGCGACGAGGTGCATCGATGGACCTTGAGATTATGATTTGTGTTATGCCAAGGCTGCCGTGCGCGCGGGGTTCCTATGTTGCGACATTGCGCAAAGTCACGAATGGTATAATTGAAAATCAATATTTGCGCTTGGTTTTAACCCTTGTATGACTCCCCTTCATTTCGCCCAGACCATCCCCTGCTCCACAGGTTCGTTTCAACCCAACGATTTATGATGCTTGTTCTAAATCTTTCGAATTGTATGCAAACGATTATAGTTGTATCGACAAAGTGGTTTACAAACTCGCGGTAATAATAATCAAATTAACGGAAGGGTCATTTTTGCTGCAGCGCGCGGTTACAATCTTTATGTGTGTCGTGACCCTTTACGTTGACTTGCGAACATGATGTATTATGAGCGACAAGCATTGTCATTTTTTATATTATGGCGTTTGAATAGGATGCAGTTTCGCACCTCGCTAATTAATAATCATCTTGTGTTTTCTGGAGCAAGTCATTTCTTATATTAAAAAGAAAGTCAGTTGGCGGTCTATCGAATTTTAATTAAAGAGATGGCTACACCGCCCTAGGGTCTCAGACTATTTTCAAAGCGAGTACTTACGTTCATTTACTCGCTAGGGATTCATTAATGTACCGTCAGCCCAACTTGTTATTTACCACGTTGGAATTACAACATGATATCCCGATCGTAGTATTTTTACAATAGCCTTCCAAGTTTTTTTAACAGATCTCACTATCGCACATTGGCTCACAGATAAGCAATTTACTTTTTTTTTTTTTATTTCGTATTGCCAGCCGTAGACCAATTGTGTCTCGCAGTTCATATGAAACGGGATATTAATTAACGTCAGTTGTACACTGTGATAACGGTGTACTGAAATAATAGAACAGGATCGGTGCGTATTTTTTAGACATTTCGTTTATTTGTATCATACATGTTTGACGTGGCCCATTGTTTACTTGATTTCAACAGCAGTAAAATAAAATTAAAGTAAATTACAACTGATATTAAAATAAAAAATATCAAATTAATAATATATTGTTCCATAATATACACCATTTTATTACATATTAGAAAAATTGTATAATCTTTATAACAACCCGTGGAATATAAAGTTAAATTTTATTCGCTGCAATTAAAAGTTTAATTATAAGTGTTAGATTATATCTGAAACAGAAACGAAAGTGACTATATATGTAAGCTTTAAAAATGAACAAAATTATTATTTAATGCAATTCTTAATACCAGAAAGATCATATGGAATATCGCATCAAGACTTATTATTAATCTTGGTAAGTTATGTGCAAAAGTTTTGTTCGCTCTCAAAGTCGTACATGGAAGAAGTAAATCGTCAAAGAGTTGAGCGCGCTCTCTTAGAAAAATCGTGTAAAAAAAATCCCAAGTACACCTAGTTCTAACTTCATGAAACGCGAGGAAAATTTTCTCGTCCGTCTCGTCCGTCTAGAAGTAGATTGACGCTCCGCGATGACGCTTTAACGTTCCTCCTTCGAGTTTGTCTTTGGGTGGGTGAAGACGAATTTTTAATTTCATTACTTCCTCGTTCTCAAAGAGATTCCGTGTTCATTGATATTAATCAGATGGCAGGATTATAGAAGAGCAGCGGACGAATCTCGGTGACATTTACGTTCGAGTTATACCGTTTTGTTAATTTGTCGCGACGTGGGTCATTTACCCTTCGCGTATCTTCCATGATTAATCATCTATAAGGCCGTTCTGAAACTCGAGACGAGTTCTCCAAATCCCCGTCAGCGCCTGTTTCCTTATCGCAAGATATAATGCGTTTAATTTTCGTGCGCTTGTTCTTGGAAGATCGATCGACGGAGAGATTTGCATCTCGCGAATTTGCTCTCTTTTACAAACGTCGGATAAAAGGAGGATTTCTGACGAATATTGCGTTCGCTCAAAGACGGAATTAATATAGTCGCTGTTATGGAACTTCGGACAAGCACGATCGCGCAAGTCGAAACGTTCCGCAGAGCACTGCTTCATTAGGCGTGCGTCGGCGAAATTGCACTTTCGTCCATATTTGCCTTCAGTCCAGTAATACATTCCTCGTCAAGTCTTGTTGTTTACACGCGCTCGTAAGTTTAATGCCCGTCGCATAACGTACACGTTACATGCTACTACCGGGCGATGAATTTTCTCATAAAGAGATGTGCCTTTATTTAGACGCGTATATGTGCACAAATGTGTATCATTCGGAAATCGTAATTATTTCCGTGATGATTGAAAAAGATGCTAGAATATTGTAAATTATACTAGTATATTTCTTTTTTGTATTGATCCTATATTTTTAGTTTTTATTTTAATTTACTTTGATGCCTTCAAAGATGATACGATTTAAAAAGTCCACAAGCTCCACAAATATCCACACTCTAAATTTTTAGGAATCGAATTTCACTCCCAGTAAGAGTAATAATTGCGCGGGTCCGACAGAAGTGACATTTTCATTCTTAGAAAGTGAAGAATCATTCATTCTTAGAGACTGAAGAATTGACTCCAAATGGAAGTCAATTTTCAATTTATATGGAGAGTGAATAATTTCACTCTCTGAGAGAGAGACTGAAATTTCACTCTGAAATATTAAGTTTAGTCTCTCTATATCTAAAAATTATTATGCTCTTTCGACGTATTTTTGCACAAACGAACGAATATGATAGAAAAAAGCGTCGTTCTGTTTCGCGAAGCGACATATTAATCAATGAAGTTGACTTTTTAGATTAAATTAAGAAATTCACTCCCGAAGGAGTAAAGTGAAGTTCACTCCTTGCCGAACTGGCGCAACTATCATTTTTCTTGGAGTGAAATTTCACTCCTAAAAATTCGATTGTATAAATTATATTTTTGTAACATGTTATAAGAAGGTTTATAATAAATAAATTTATTAATTATTGGTAAAAGATTTGTAATAATAGGTATTTGAAACACCAAGCTACAATTTTCAAATTTTATTTACAAATCACAAGCAAAAGTAACTTAAGTAATATGCATTTAGTAACTTTTCCTTAATAACATAAGATTTAGTTTTATCATAATTAAAAAATGTAGCAAACGAAACCTATGCAAATAAAACCTGAAGGAAACAGCATCTATTTGCGAAAGCAATAACATCTGTTACTTTATTGAGAGCAATTACTGCTGATTCCGGAGAGATGCGTCTGCCATCGAACGAAGTCGGTAGAAAATTAAATTAATAGTATCAGATTGATCAATACTATTAATGATTGGCATGTCCAATCGGTTGTGTGAAATCTTCATAAACAAAATAGATGCATCTAGTTTTGAATTAAAATCGGACAATACCGGGTTTTTCTCATTAACAGTAATGCATCGCATCACGCAGCGCGCATTCTCTTGCGGCGCTTTTAATAACCGACACGAAAGGTCTGTATTACGAATAACAACGAAAAAAAAATATGATAACCGTGGCGTGATCTTGTACGTGGTAATAATCGCGACGTATACCGCGGGCGCAAATTGCGCGCCTCGAGGAAATTAGTGTTTTGTGAGAGTCAAGTGCGCCACGTAAACTTATCGGGTGCGCGTGAATCTAACAAAAGTGTTTGCATGAAAGTTCTCATGTCACCGTGCAGCGCATACGGTAATTCGCGCATTAAATTGCAAGCATACTGCAAAATCTTCGATCTTACGCGATGACTGTGACGCTACAATAAGTAGATATCGAAATTTTTGTAATTGATATCAGAAGTGACGTTTGATTGTTAATATTTTTTTCAGTACCATATTGATATAGCAGTTACTTTAGTTAGTTATTTAATTGTGTATCCATGATCTTATGTATTATGATCTTATGACACTTTGTTTAATAATTATGTTTTGCCGTATAAAACATTTTTTATTTAAAAAATTTTACATTGAGAACAATGTTCTGATTAAACCAACAAAAAAACCAATCAGAATGTCACTTTGGTGAAGCCAAACATAATTTCAGATTATGATAACTAGAAAATAGTTATGATAATTCTGGTTAGAACTTTTTGTTGGTTTAACCAGGATATTTTTTTCTGTAGATGCATTATACTTTAAAATTCGCGAAAAAAATTTTAAAAAGACGCCAGCGAAGGCAGGAAGAGAGAGAGATCGAAATTGAAATAGTAAGGAAATAGAAACTGGATTCGGTGGACGAATTAGAGTGGACTGTGAAGGATAATCGACCCACGAAGACAAAGACAATTAGACGACGTAGCCTGTTTATTTGTGCATCTCCGGCGAGGCTCGTCGACGAGAATACGAAATTTCGTCTGTGGGATGAATCGCGGGGGAGAGAGAAGGGAATGGCATAGCGAGGATGTCAGGTCATGTATTTGAGAGATGGGGGTGGTGGCGACATCGACGGGGTTGCCGTTGCGGGACCATAATGGCGTCAATAGTGCTGATTATATGACCGCATCCGTTCGTGTACGCTTCAGATAGTGTGTATGCGGTGGGGGGTCACCGTCAACGTGCAGCGAGAATGGACCCTTCTGTACTCTGTGCCCTTACCACGAGGGCAAGGTGGCAGTGGGCACAGAACAGGTGGCAAGAGGGGGACAAGGGGGTTGAGAAAGCCTCGGATTTGAGAGCTCGCGCGCGTCGCAGCGGGAGCGAACGTGAAAGCTACGGGCTGATCGGCGAGGGGACGGCAAATGAAGTGACAGTAGAGCGAGAACGTATTGGACCGACCGGATGGACGCGTACATGTACGTGCGGCCGTCGCCCTCCACGCGAGCGCGACCAACGCTCACGTCGGGCACCGGCGTCCGGTGCGCGTCCTGGACGTTGGCAGGATGAAGGGTCATCGAGATTGCACTCGGGACTCTCTCTCCAACACGCCGATCCGACCGTGGAGAAATTTCGACGCCGCGCCGCGACGCCGATAACGAGCCACTGTTCGCGCTGCCGAATCGACTCTCTCATTTTCGCAATGTCGTTGACTCTCTCATGATCACTGCGAATGTATAAAAAATAGATTTGTAATGTATCTTGCATAGAAAATTATTGATCTTATATAATCACTTTATTTTATTTTAAAATTATATTTTGTCGATTGCAAATATGTATTTTATATATATATATATATATATATATATATATATCATTTGAAACTGCATTTAATGTATTGACAGATGATTTCTTTGAGACTAATCTCTGCTGACTGAATATTTTATTCGACGCGATTAAAATACAGAGCTTAATCGAAAATCTATGAATGCTTTAAAGTCGATCAAGCATTATATATAGCAATACAAGGCAAGCGAGTGAGCACGAATAGGCATCAGAGGATATATTTCAAATGACGTTAGTTTAGCTTATTTTTTTCTAGATGTTTGCAACCATTTAACTCAAGAAGTGTTCGTCATGATTTGCAAATAACTCAACATTATTGTATGCATGTACAGACTGGTATAAGAGACACAGATTAGTAAAATTAAAGAAAAAGATGTTAAAAATATTTAATTTGAATTTGGAAATACAAAACTGCAATAATGAAATTTATAAAAGAAAACTTGTTATGTAAACTACTGACTTTTATAGATAATTTTACGGATTCGGAACACTTCGATTTAATTAAGTGGCTGCTATCATTTAAAAAAAAAAGGATAAACCAAAGCCAAACCAACGCCGTTCAGAATTAAT
>Ga0157363_1005678_pt1 | contig 11664 bp, 12 predicted proteins | sample AttsexASBM1_FD_111477 | JGI IMG/M metagenome (GOLD analysis project Ga0157363, IMG submission 111477) | Fungus gardens microbial communities from leaf cutter ant in Ribeirão Preto, State of São Paulo, Brazil - Atta sexdens ASBM1 | ecosystem: Host-associated > Fungi > Mycelium > Unclassified ...
ATGAATAAAATTTATTTCTTTTTAGAACTTTTCTTTAATCTCGCTCTCTTTAATTACTTATTTTATCGTAAAAATAAAATAAAAATCTTTTGAGAAATTATAAAACAAATAAATTTTTTACTCTCTTACTGTATAGTTTAATCCATAAATTATACAACTACAAACACATACACACACATACACACTTTCTCTCTTTCTCTCTCTCTCTCTCTCTCTCTCTCTCTCTCTAAAACTTTAAAAGTAAATCTCATTCTAAAAAAACGAAATCTCACTCTTAAAGATTGAAAATTGAATTTATTCTTTTTCAAGACGGTCTCAATTTTTATTCTTTAAAGTGAAATTTCCTGCAAAGAGTATTTTTTATATAGAAATATATTTCATTCAAAGTATGTATGTAATAATGAGACTCTTGTATTAAAAATTAAATATTCCAACATCAAAAAAGATTTCAAAGCGCATAATGATAAAATAATAATATCAATTTATCATCTGTTTTCCGCGTATAGATATGATAAAAATTTTACAAGGTTGTATATCAAAATGATCAAAATCTATATATTATCTACAGGTTTTAATTATATTGACACAGATTCCAGCATATACGCGCAATATGACCAACATGATCTTGAAAGAAAAACGAATACGTAAAGTGACGGTAATGTTTCTCCGAGCCCTTTCCTGCGTAATGGAAAGGTACGTTCACGCTAAGTACTATGGCGATACATACGTACTATACATACGTAAACCGTGTATCCGACGTATGTTCCAGTCGTTATCGCAATCTCGACCCCGTTTGATATAACAGTCACTGTGACGACTATCGTCTTCCGACACGCAAGGCCGCTGCAGCCGCCGGACTTTGCAAACTCGCGAGGGTCCGCTATAAAATTGTTACAATGCGTGGAGTAAATAATGGCGACGGTGATAACGCTGATCGGTATAGTAAGTAAAAACGGTCGTGTTGCGATGAACATCGCAATGAACGAAGAACAGGAAAACAGAGAAATAGTTATCTCGTTGTAATAACCAATCCTTTGCCATCGCGACATTTACGCGTTGATGACTTTTCTCAAAAATAGTTCATTGCGTCACTGCATGCTACAAACGGAAATATCAGTTACGAGTGCAATTAATTGAAAGCCGCACGTGATGGGAATACATTATGCTTGAGTTAAGTGAAGAGATTCTTTAACAGATATCCTGGTATAATTGTGAGAATTAATCTTTCAGAAACGCAATATTCATTATTATAACGTTACATGTGGCATTTATGATTGTTCTATATATACGTAAAGCACTTTACATTGATTATGTGTGTTAACAAGGTATATTAAACCATTCTACATTAAAGTACATTATTGAGCCTTCTTTTCGTTATAAAAAATTATATAAACAAAAATGAACAAATAATAAAATGCTCGAATTAAAAATTATATTGTTAATTAATATTTGTCTCTCCAACTGATTTAACATCGTTTGAAAGTTGTGTAATTACAATTTGTACGCTATGACTGCAGGCAGAAGAGTGCACTGATTCGCGAAAATATGCAATTTATTTGCAGTTTTATAGACCAACGTGCTTCGATATTTAAATCATTTTCAATCTGTATTTGTAAAAAATTTATATATATAAAAAACTGCTTTTCTAAACTCCTAATAAAAGAGGATTAGCGTAATTCTTCTTTTTATTATTTTAACTATATATTCTTTATCCCTCATATCTTAAATAATTCGGTCTTTGACTATGATATTTGATAATTCTCTTACTTGCTCACGCACAACCAAACACAAATAAAGTTACTCAGCGACAGATGAGCAGTAAATTAACGCGAGGATAGCTCTAATTAGTTGCCAAAGAGTCGGAAGGGTCGGTAAAGACGATATGGGATGACGGTTAGACTTCCTGACAGAATTCATAAATGCGACCGCGACGATCCAGGACAGTTAGGAGGTCGCTAACGAGTGTTTCCTCGCGAAGACCTCCTTCAAATCCGAGTGATGTCCCTGGGGCTGCCATTATCGTTGACTTGGTCGTCTCCGCCATTATCCACCATGACTACCCCATAGCTACATCCTCCCTCTGGTCGTCCACCCCCTCCGAATCACGGCCCTCCTCGTTAACCTCGAAACGATCGTTTCGAGGGCTCTCTCTCTCTCTCTCTCTCTCTCTATCTTTCTATGAAGCCCTTCTACTCTTGCGTTTTGCTCCACCCTCGCCCATCCTCCTCTGCAACGCACAAATACATTTAGTAACGTCAACGCAGGAGAATTCGAAAGAGGGTGGCCTCCCGAGAGTATCCTAATGAGCGTGAGCTTGTCTGATTTGTGCAAATACATGTAACTATCATATTCCTTAGAAAAACGCTGAAATAATTTTTCTACATTCTATCATAATTAATGAATGTAATTTTTTAATAAAGACACGTTAAAATATAATAAAATTTGGAATAGAGTGAAAAAATGTATAACGGCAGTACGAATTAAATAAAAAAAAAAAGTTTAAGCTCATAAACTTTTAAAAGAGTTCTTCGAGTAATCGCCTTTGTTACTGATTACATTTTTTTCTTGCAACGTTATAGATTTGTAAATATCTACAGAACCTTAATTTGGTTTACGAATCTTTCGAAAGACCTTTTTCTTTCCCGATGCATTCGCACGCACGAAACAGCAACCGAATATTTTTTTTTCGGATGTATTTTCTTTTTTTAACGCAAACTCGCATGCAGTATTCCGCGGCACGCAAACCGATCAAGTTTGCCTGCCGCGAAAACAAGCTGCTCTTGTTTTCGCGCGATGATCAGTCCACCGTGAATCGCCTCCATCTCCCGCATCTCTCCCTGTTTTTGCGCGCAGAGAAACAACAGTTTCGACGTTCTCTCAATGATAACAAAGGAACGACGAACGGGCCGGATCCGTTCATTTCATCGAGTCGTGAAAAAATATACTTTCGCCGATGACGAGAACGACGCGAAATATCTGAGGCGTGCGAAGCGCAGTTTACATCAGAGTTCCATGTTTTCCCGAAAGGTACGAAGTCACAAAAATTGCGATCGGCCAACTCCAAATCCCACTCGTGTAGGACATATTATTTTACCCCATTTAATCGGAGCATGCTTTATTTTTCTTAAAAATGCCCTCGAAATATAATGTCGATTATCACATCTGGAAAAATTAAAGATCCACAACTCGCGTCGCAATCGCATAATTTTTCTCCGTGAAAATACACGACGAAAAATTTGTATGCTTTTTGCATGTAACACATACCACGCATGCGATATTAAAACTGTGACGTTTGATGGGAACGCATTGATTGCGCCGCACTTCGCCAGTTGGCGATTAAACGTTGATTAGAACTAATTATCGAGCGGCGCGCATTTACAGATCCGTCGTATATAATTCCCCTCGGAAGGAGGAGACTTCCCATAAGATTCGCCTCAGAATTCCACGTGCGGACGCGCGCATAGACACGCACTGGAAAATCCACGCATTCGATAAACGCACGCCATACGTTGAACTCACTCGCCATATTCACCGACGAGGAAGGAGGCAAAAAACTCTGAAGAGCCTATATCACGGAAAAGATTTCTTGATAACCTTCTAAACCCTTGATTAAAAATAAACACGCAGGAAAGGACCGAGGTGGCATCGAGGAGGGGCGACAGAAACTGCGCTGATTATTGCATCTTACCGTCGCGTTATTTGCGCCGTCTAATCACATAGGATAGACTGCATTCTTCCGAAACGCACATCTTCCTATGATTTATCAGAAATTTCGCACGGCTGCGTGCGGACGCCTCTCGTAATGACTTTCAATTAATTATCTAATTAACTTCCAAGTAACGGTAATGTTGTTTGTCCTGACACGAAATGCAGACAAACACGATGCGTGGCATACCGCGGAAAAAAAGGAGTCACGTTTTTATGTAGATGCTTCATTTAATGAAGGAGAGAAACGAGATCGCAACAGTTCTTAATGTTACAATAGTCAATTATTTTATTCGCAATTAAAAAAGCCTACCTAATCTCACATAAATTTTATCTAATCTCACATAAATAAATTTTTTCTATTTCTGTTAACTAAAAGATTAAAGTATCTATAACGTGTAAAGTATAAAAAATTATTATTTACTTATGTAGGTATTTCGTATGTTACGAAATAAATTTAAGAAAACTTAAACAGAATTATAAAAAAATATAAATTTTGCATTATCTCAAATAATCACAAATCGTATTATTACAATTGTCGGAACGCAAATCCTCCATACAAGAAGGATTTCCTCGCAATCGCGATCCCAACTTTGCTTACTTCAAAGTTCCACGATCTGCATCATCTCTGAAGAAAAAAAAACGAGGACTTTTCGCGAACTCGGCGTGATACAACTTCGTCGAGATGCACCCTCTGAAGCTGATCCCGTACAAGAACGAGAAACGAGAAGAAGAGGACACATCGTCGTTGGCGGACGGTCGCGGCAGAAGAAGCAGAAGAGGAAAAGGAAGAAGAAGTAGCGGGGCGGAGACGGAACTCCGTCGTAAATCACCGACAGTACGGAATAACTGGCAAAAGCGCGATAAATCAGGGATCCCCGGGCACCGAATTAGGAAATTGCCTGCTTAAAAACCGCAATGACGTTAATCCCGGCGTGCCAGCCAGCGAGCCAGCCAGAGAGCTGCCGTTCGACGCGCGTATATATCGGCAATCCGGAAAATAAAACTGATTCGGCCAAGGAGCGATTCCTGGGTAGAATAATGCGGAATAAAATCAACGTAACTCAATCGCGCTTGTCTTTCGAGATCAGCCTCCCCGTCTTCGCCGTTGATAAATGTACGATATACACCACGGAGTACCTGTATACGGAAGTAGCTCGTTTTTCTAATTTGCTGCGTCTGTGCTGCGGGTACATTTAGGAAAAAACGTTGTTTGGGGAAGTACCCAAGGCATTGTGATGATATTCGATTCGAGCTACAGTCTCACGAAAATGAAAGACCAGTCAGTCAGTTCTCATGCTGACGAGATCCCAAGGAAAGATAATTAATATTTAAATAAGATTTATTCTCAATTACGTTTTTCAACCTGTTCTTCTCAGTCAAATTATGAATTTTTTTAGAAGATAGGTCTGTTCGCGTTGCTTGAAATTCCCAAAAATTATACTTAAAATGAGATAAATATATATTCGGGTGATGGAGAGAAAAAAAAGCGAAAATATTGAGTGCAAAAAGTGCAGGCACTAAAGAACCTTTTCTAGAAATTTTACGTCTATTATTTATTAACTTCATTTGTTTAAAGTTCTTTATTTATTAAACTTAACTCTTTCTTAGCAACATAAAAATTTCAACTCTCTTCCAGCAGTAAGAATCTTCGAGAAACAGAATAATTTTTTTATTATTCCGGATTATATATAAAAAAATCCTGATACAATTGTCAAAGTCTTTAACAATAAATTTTTACATTATATAAATCAGATTATATTTTCCCTATTTTTTACAAATTAAATTTTACCAGAATTCACAATCAAAATATCAATGGTGTCTTTAAAGATCTCATTGGTCGGCGGAGAATTAACAAAAGTAAATTCAATCACGGAAGAGAGAGAGAGAGAGAGAGAGAGAGAGAAAGAGTTAAATCTTAAATTTTATGACATTTATACACGTTCGTCAACGATCCTCGCGGCCATCGTTTCGAGAATTCGAAACGCATAATGCACAGCTGATAGACATGTACGACCGACTGCCGTGACATTCAATATTGCCAGATTTTCGATGTGATTGACAATGTATCTGACATTGTATCTGACAATTGACCGAAATTAATGGCTAACCGGTGCACGAACCGATCGTCAGCCGGTCCAACTTCCCTTCCGGAATATGAAATGGCTCGCTAATGAGTATTGCCCCGCGGCAACGGGTCTAAACATACATAAACGTAAGCGAGCCGTGCCGACGCGATGAGCGGTAAGCATAAGCGATCGGTAGCGACATTATACGACGCAGTATAATCGATTACGACGCAATCGACTGCCGGCGTAAACGCGAGATATCCACGAGTTGGCGAGCCGCGGCAGGCCGGACCTGACGAGCACGAATGGACAGACGTTCCGCTTCGACGCATTAATCAAGTTATTAATTATGTAGTCCTCATGCTAATTGAGCCTGTAATCTGCTCGCGCTGCCGTAAAATATCCACGCCGATTTACGCGGGGTCGAGCGCGACAACAATACGTTATCATTATTATTATCGCCGTTCTACCGTAACGCATTCCGCTTCCGCCTTGAAATTACGACGCCTTGAATCTACTTTCTACAAAAGTGGAAAATGAGACTCAATAAGAGATGCCGCGATGTAATTTTTTTATAAAACGTGAAAATTATAATCTGATTTTTTTATTTATGTCCTGCACTTTCTTATACTTATATCTTTTTTTATCACCTAATGAATATTTCTGTCAATATAGATTAATTTTAATTTCGATTTAATTTATTCTTTATCTTTTCCTAATTTTTAGAACTAAAGAGAAAAAGTTTAAACCAAAGTTAAAGTTACATAGAAATGAACATCAGTTCGCTATTCGATACATCTGATAAAATGCTAGATAAAATATTAATAACTTTTTCAAAACTTTCATACAATGCTTCGTATATAACTATTAAACATAATCGCTTAAATTTCTGTTACAGAAGATAGCGACCAGGAAATGGAGAAAAGCCGAAAAAGCGATAATCGGCAGGCAAAACTGCAAGAGGATATTCTTAACTTCGAGAACGAATTTATTCTTGCGCAACTTCTGTTTCCACAATCGAGTTTAACAAAGTATCTCGCGTTTCGCTCGTATAATAAATAAATATTTCAACTCACTGGGAGCTTTTATCTTCCAGCAAAAACTCCATGATCCTTCGATAATAACCGCGATGCGAACTCACTAATCTGCGATCAAATTAATTGGAATGAGCATTTCTGCACATTGATAAAAAAATGTCTGCCAAAACATGTCAGCTTCAGAACATTAATCAAGAACGGAACAAAAAGATAGAAAGATAATATTAGTACTAGTCGGTAACAGTGGCCGACATCAAAGAACTCTTCCCCTTCCTTTCTCATTTACAGTGGTGTACTTCGAATTTTTAGATTCTTATGGGAGGTCTATTTCAGTCTTGTTTTGTATCAAAAATAATAATTTTAGATTTTTATGTTTTAAAGTATTACTATTATAACAACAGTGCCAATGATTGAAAATAAAAATCTAATACAATTTTATATAACGCTAAAAGAAAAGTTTTTAGTCGCAAAGCTCTTTAAAATAAATATGTTTGCACAACAATGTGTTATAATAATACCAATCAAAAGGTTTAATATGCAAATAAGATTCTAATTTAATGACTCGATTCTTTAGAATATTTTTTAAACACGATTTTTTTTAAAGTTAATCGCTTTGCTTATATTCTTCATCGTCACTATTCATTTCGCGATAGATACGGACCTGATCGGCTCGCTTCCCTTCGCCGACGTGATCGTTTTAGAATCCTCGGCGGCACCTGCCGTGCAACCTGGGGCACCGTACTCTGCACGTAAGTATATACGAGTAAGTATACACTTAGTCCCCGTGTGCAGGCTGCGTGCCGCGCGGAGAGGCCGCGCAGCTACGGTTATTACACGCGTCACGCGGCATTCCGTACGGTCACGCACCCTCCCTCCTCCCTCCTCCCTCCCACGGAAGCTGCCGAAGGAGGGACTCTTATCGTCACCCTCTATCTTGTCAGCCATATGCAACCCCATTAAACCACTTGCGATGTGCCTTACACGACCCAAGAGCTGTGGTCGTCCATTCCGAGGAACAAGACTTGTACACGAAGCCAATCGCTAATTCTCTACTTTAAATATACGATTCGAGCTGGAAAATGCAAAACAACACTACAGTTTTACGAGACATAAAAATATTCGAATACAAAGTGAAACGAATAATTCACGAAAAATCATGACTGCACTAAAAAAGTATGTTTTTAAATTTTAATAAATCATTTGTTTAAGTACCAATTAAATATTTACTAAATAAAGAATAGGTTTATTTGGTATAAGAATTATTAATTTGATTTAACAATTACTTTTTTATTAAATAAATATTTATTTACTGTAAGTGAATATTTAGTTGATACTATTTAAATAAATGTTTATTAAAATTTAATCATTTTTTTCTCAATATGTAAATAAGTTAAATATTTATAAGAACAGAAAAGTAGTTAATAAAGATGAAATAAAATATTATGTTTATACTATGAAAAAAAAAATCGTCATAAAACCATCTTTCTCCTTGCTCTTTTACTTAAGCATGGTGAAAAAATGAAGATCGACACCTGCGTCGCCTCGCACACAACTTTGGCAAGGCAGAAATCAAGTAAAACTTCTTTTCATATTGTTTTTACTTTCGAAAAAACTTTGATCATTAATTATGAAAATCTAAATAATTTTAGAACAATTATTCGATATATTCAATGAAAAAGTATTTTACTTTATGCTTGTATGTTCTTGATTATTTAATGTTTTATTATAAAGCCACTTCCTTCGTTTGTTTGTATTTTATTTTATTTTAAGTATTCTCAATTATCATTTGTCAATTCAGAAATGGAATTAGATAATTTACAATCATTCCCCAAAATCTTTTCCTTCAAATTCTTAATTTCTTCTATTCTTTTTAAGTTTCTTCTTGAAATTTAGAAAAATAAACATATATATCTTAAAATAGAATAAAAATATGTAAGATTTTTTATTTTATATAACATTTTCTTTCTTTAATTATTTTTCGAAAAGTGAATTTAATATGAGAATCTAATGTGATCAAAAAAGATTTTCATGTTCAGATAATTTTTTTTATAATTTTGTGATTTTACAAGCTTATTAATCTATAGAATATTTTTTACAAAAAATATATCGAATCAAGAACGTTCTCGTTATGGTAGTAGCTAAAGTCACAACCGGAACGTGTCAAAGAGCCGTAATATTCCTCGAATATTATCTTTCTGAGAAGTCTAAGATCTCATCTCGAATAAACTCCGTCCGGTGAAATTTCCGAGTTACCACGCGCGGCGTGAGCAATTCCGTCAAGCTATCGGCCACCAATATCAAAAGTGAACATCGAGAAACGGCTGAACGAAATCCTCTCCAGCATCTATTGAGAGGGAAGAAGCGAGAAAATTCCTCAGTCGAGAAAAAGAAGATGGTCGATCTTCTAGAGAAGAGCGGTGGCAGAACGGACACGATATAGTCGCTGATGGGCATACATATATATATATGTACATATATATGTATGTACGTATGTACACCTCTCCTTGATATAGTAAGCGAAATCGTACCGTCTTGAGGAGGCGGAAGGCGGAGAGAAGAACCGCCGCCGTTATCAGCTCGCGGCGGGATTGGCCGAGCAGGGGGACGCGGGGCTCTGTCGGCGGCCAATGGCGTTCTGGTCTCGGCTTTTCAAGGATTCTGCCCCCCGAAATCCGGCGTGTCCTGTGCGCGACGTACACGCGCGCGCGAACGTCCTCGATGTACACGAAACTCCGACTTTTCCAACCCCAAGCACACATACATCAAGGCCGCTGCCCACCGGTCGCCAGGGTTCACCATCGCCACCGACGGTCGAATGTCCAGCTATTTCGTATATTCCACCCTCGGCCAACCCCACGACAACCTCGCTCTCCATCCGGTCCGTCCTTCCCCTTTCTTACGAGCATCTCTCCAGGAAGCATCTCCGATTCACGCCACAATGATTCAGCTTTTTCTCCGCTTTCTGAAACTCCGAGGAAGCTCGAATGGTTGATGATGGTGGTAAGATGTTATAAAAGAAAGAAAACGCGATCTATAATTTCACAAACACATTTCAGGATAACGTGAATAGAATTTATAAGTTTTTATAAATTTCTTAGTACACATAAACATAATTACTTGTATCTACTTTCCTGAGAATCAATGAAGAATCGATTCATTCTTTAATGAATTTATATTTTTCATATACTTTGTTTTCATTGCCAATATGTGAGATATATATTAACTATTAAAAAAACTTTAATATTTGCTTTGAATGAACTTATTTTATCATAGATATTATTTAAATTTTAAAAACATTGAGAAATTTGACATTGAAAAGTTAACACTACATATGATTAATACTACAGATTAAAAAGAGACTGTATTATAAGATAAATAATGAAAAATTATTTCAATTTATCTAATTATTAGACTATATTAGACTGTCAAAGAAAATTTATATCAAAATGTTTAATATGATGTCTGATATGCAATTTTTTACAGTAGATAAGAAAATACCAAAATTAAAATTGTTTAAGAAATTAGTAAGCGAGTGGAAATATAAGAGATGACAAAATCGCAACTTCCATTTCAAGACACTTTCCGCCAGTTGCCACAACTGTTTCTCCACTTGCGGAAAGAATAATGAAGACACTGCGAGTGACATCGCGATGCCAACAACAATATATGAGAGCATCTTTAAAGACATCCACTCTTATCTTCTAGAGTTCCTCAATATTTTCCTCGGTTTCTTTAACCAGCTTTTTATCGGCAGCTAAAAATAAAAATAGCAAAAGTATATGATGATTTCTTGCAACGATTAAACGAGACACTGAAGAAGACGTCAAAACAGAAATATTTTTAACCGAATTTTCTAATATAACATTCACTATAAAACGCAACAATACATCCGTTGTAAAATCGAAAAAATAACGAATCGAAAAAATAACGCGGCGTCGTGCTCGTTAAAAATACATGCACCGAGTTTTGCGTCATTAACGTATCTCTAATATCGTATAACGCTCTAATGTATTCGCCTTGGGACATTAATCGGCTAAGTAACTTTCACATCAGGTGTGTTTTTCTACATGACGATCGCACCGTTACGGTGCGATCTGCGGCTTTTGTGTCCAATTAACGCTAAAGATCTCTCAAGACGGCACTCTCGGCGATACAGGTGAGCGATAAACACGTGGGCTGTAAATAAACGCGGTCGGCTGAGAGAGAAAGAAACGAGTCACACGAAGGAAAACAAGACTATGCTATTGATAACATTATCATAAAAGCGACGTTAAATGGTCAGTCGCGATGTTACACCAATGCCACGCATCGTTGCTGGCGAACGACTCTATAAATGCGTTTACTTTGAGCCGTAAAAGCGCCGTACTTCGTCTGGCACCGTTAAACGTACATTGGCGGGCACATACGTAACACATACACACGATACACACGCATGGATGCAATGTATACTTCAGTGTCTGTGTGTGTTTGTACGATGCAGGAAGGAACGGGAACGTCGACGAAGCACCCGGCGCTTTACGGTAAAAGCCCTCTTTGAGTGATCCGTTTATTGGTTGCTAAACATCGATATATTGCTTTCGGGGTTGCGCAAAGAGCCACGCTATGTCCTCTCCGTACATATATACATACGTATACAGTAGGTACGTCTCTTTCTTTCCCTCTTTCATGCGAACGAGTGTGTATGTATGCACACACACATACACACACACACACACACGCGCGCGCGTTTCATATATATATATGAAACACGAGATGCGCATATAATACCGTAGTCCCGAGCGTATCACGCTTTCTGAGCTTTTGAAAGCACCGCGACCACATCGCAGGTCGCCGGCGCGCCGTGAGGCGAATAA
>Ga0157363_1005679_pt1 | contig 11662 bp, 7 predicted proteins | sample AttsexASBM1_FD_111477 | JGI IMG/M metagenome (GOLD analysis project Ga0157363, IMG submission 111477) | Fungus gardens microbial communities from leaf cutter ant in Ribeirão Preto, State of São Paulo, Brazil - Atta sexdens ASBM1 | ecosystem: Host-associated > Fungi > Mycelium > Unclassified ...
AAAAAACCGACAATGATTTAAATTTATCTATAGAATATTATATTAGTTAGAAGTGTTAGAGTAGATTAACTTTTAATTAACTTTTACAGTGTGGCTAAACAATCCATCATCTAATCTTTGCTTCTGAATATAAATCGTTCAGTAGTGCGACATTGATGCTCGAGTATTTAATAGAAAAAATTCACCGATTCATTCCGATTTCTCCTCATTACATTTGCGTGTTAAGTTATCGATCGTTGGAAGCATCGATTATCAGCCATCGCTGCTCGTTTTTCGTTGCTTCACCTTTTCTTCTCACTCGTCATTTTTAGCCTGTCAGCTCAACCGACACGCGCTCGTGAAACACATTATGTATAACCAATGTACAACCAGAGGGTAAAAACGAGTTTTCCTCAACCAAATATGTAGAGGATATATATCCTCACAATGAGGATATATCCTCACAGTAACGAGCGTACGCTTTCGTAACATAACTGAATGACCGTCGTAAAAGTGTCTGTTACACGTATATTTCATCATAGAGAAACCAAATTCAATTATTAAAGATTTCATTTACAATTACTTTTCATATTTACAATTATAATAAAGCGTGTAGTCCCAGTGATTGCGATTCAGTCAAACGTTCGCGTTCCGGCTCTTTGAGATTTTTACCCTTGTTATGGAATAATAGCTAAACGCTAATGCGCTTGTGTAATCGCATATTTCTCTTAACCGATAATGGTTCGAGAATCTCTATCCTCGTCAGTTTAATACGTTCCGCGTGTAACACGTTTCGTAACGGGAACGGTAATAACGGACGCTCGGAAGCTAAACGCGTTTTCCGGAAAAAATCGGATTAGCGAATGCGCGAAGCCGCGTACAGTTAATAATGCTCGATTGTTTGCAGCACTTAGCACGAATTCGTGCTTTATTTATTGAGATCTTTTCGTAATCCCGTCAGTGGTACTCAAATATTCATGCGCCGCGAGGTCATGAAATAGTCTCTCGATTCCGTGTTCTGGTCAATATAATGGTAATTCCGGGCAAACGAATATCGATTCAATTCCGATACCTAGCGCTGGTCAGCCAACAAATCATGTGCGCCTTCGTTAAGGCCAGAAAGGTCAATATTTATTGTCAATATTCCCATATTGACAATATTATTAGTCGTTTGAAGATCAATATTGAAAGATTGCAAAAGTAATGACGAGAGAAACAATTTCATTGAAACTTTCATATCGACAATACCTTAACAATTAATAAAATAAATCTCACGTTGAAATGTATAATAAATTGGCTACTGTAAATACAATGTTGATCTTCATTTGTCTGTGATTCTGATTCACTATTGATCGTCTAATTCGCGTGTCAATTTCATTTGAGAGCTGCCGTTCTTTTGCCAGGAAGAAGACCGACGGGTCTGATAAGGAGAAATCGTCATGCAGAATAATTTTCACGATTTTCACGTTTCTTCGTTACCTCTTCCGACAATATTCACAGGCTCCAAAGTTCTTCGTTTCCTCTCCGTTGAGCAATCGGAGGCTTTCGATCGATCTACCCGTGTCGAGCGCGCTGTCAATTAGTTGAGCTTACCTGCAAGGAAAAAAGATAAAGGAAATTAAATATAATTACTAGCATCGAACGTCATGAGTTTAATAGTAAAAATAGCGTCGCCGAGCAGCGTTAGGCACTCTGAACGTTATCGCTGTCGTGTCGATCCGATTTACCGCTTCGCCGCCGATTGGTCGACGTCGCTATTCACCAGTGTGACACAATCGCTCTCACGAAACGTGTCCGAAATTCACACGTATCGTCGTCGCACTGAAATTGAATAACTCGCAATTAAATGGTCGCCAGCTGAATGGAACGCGTGGCTTTGTCGCAATTAATACTATTAATTAAAACCACCACGGGATTTGGATCGTCGCGAGAATGTTGCGAAAAGAACGCATATATAGATGCGTTGGCCTCTCCTGAATATGAAATAATCCCATTAATAGCACTCTTACGGAGTGCGCAGGCACGCGAGTGATAACCATTAAGTCACGCTTTTTTAATGAGTGCACCTTCCATACGAGGTTCCTTGCAACCGACATCAGATTAATGGACGCCGGCCACTTTACAGCCGTCGAGCGCAATTCGCTTTGCCGCGCCGAGACTCCGCCGGCAATACGAACGCCGTTGCTACGAAACAACTTATTCTGAATTTATAGGGAGTCGTCGTTATTTGGGTACGACACAGAAAGATTAAAGGGAGAGCAAACGGGAAAATTCTATATCTCGTATATTTAAATAACTAATTGGTGATCGATTCATTTTTTACGAGTTATTGATATTCGCTAGTAGAGTGAACACATTCGTTGATAAGTGCTCTTCTGCTTTGAGATTCCTTCTCATTTATTTCCGAGAGAAATCCATCGAATGTTCGAATACTTCATAATTTTTCAGTTATTTTTTTTTTCTTTCGATTCGTCGTAACATATATACGCGGTGTGCCAACACCGATAACTCGAGCCTCGCAAACTGATATCGGAGTACCGTTACTTGATTGCAGCGAGCGATGTTTGCAGATAAGCGAACTGATAAGATCGCGAGTTACGTCGCGAAGATGATGAAGAAACTCGTGGCTCGATAATGCCGGTAAACTTACGGTGTCGTAAAGTTCAGTCGACGAGTTTGAAGCTTCTTGAAGATGATAAAAAGAATATTTCTCCAACAGATATATTTATCACCGCATTTGAGGCCTGTCTCGAAAGCGAAGTTCGACAACAAAGATTTGCAATAATCTGTTCTGAAAAGACAATTTCTCTTAATATTTTCTAAAACTAGAATGATTTTCTACATCAGGATTAATATTATTTTGGCGTAATAATTATATATAAATTACAACTACATGTAGCAAATACAATAAACTAAACGTAAATATTTCTCGAAACATTATACGTGGTCTGTATTATTATTATCGTATGTATATAGAATTTCGTAAACAGCGCAAATATTAAATTATTCAAATAATTATATGCATAACATGTGTTACGTAAACAAATATACAGAGTGTATACGTGATGAATTTGTTGCAAAAGAAGCAACATATATAGGTTTTACCTACGAAAGTTGTGCGACACGCTGTACAATCATGTGTACGTCGTCCACTCGCTTATCTGCCGTCGCGCCTCAATTCGAGATACAAGAGAGTAAAGTTTGTCTGTCGTACATACAGTTATCTTTCTCTCTGTGCCGCACGATTTCGTAATCGACGTAACGATTCGTCGTGGAAGGGAGAAGCGACTATGCGTATCGTAACGCATCGCTGCGCGTAGAAGAACTGCGACCCTGCCCGGTTTTCATCGATGGTCTTATCTCGCGAAACTTTCGCGATGAGGCGCCGATTGCGCGAGATTTATTTATGTCCGCGTCACGTCGCGCGTTCGCTCGGCGCGGAAGCTCAGCTTATCGGATGAAGCGCGCGCCGAAATTGCAATTAAAACTTTCCGTTTCTATTCGTGCACACGTCCCAGGGAGAAGGGAAATACTACGCGAAAAAGCAAACGGGTTATTCAAGGATATTTAACGATTTGAGAAATAGGTAACGAGGAAATGAAGAAGAACAAAAGCATTCGCGTTATGTCCGTTTCTATCAATGTAAATTAACTTTAATCTCGGTTCAATTTAATCTTCATTTTTTTTCTATAATTTTGAGAATTAGAAAAAGATTAAAGGTGAGATAAACCGAGATTAAAGTTAATCTGCATTGATAAAAACGGGCATTAATTCTTTAACTTTTGCTGCTATGTGTTGCTACTTTAAATCACGAATATTGTAAAATGCATTGCCTTTTGAAATTCCAACTATAATGTAGGTACACCAATTAAACGTTAAGTAAAAAAATATAAATCTTCCGAAAAGTCAAGACATACATTGTTTTTAAATCATAAACAATTTAAAGTAATATATTTCAGCAAATAAAATTATAAATACATAAACAAAAAAGCTTGCTTTTCATTTTATTTTACATTATTTCAACAAAAATGTTTTAAATCTAGTTACTAAAATATTTATATTAACAATCATGAAAGCAACAAATAATAAATAGAACGAACATATATATTATATATACAAAGAGAAAAGCTTTTGCTATCTGCACATTCCATCTATGCGAAGTATTCGCGATTTAAAAGGACAGTTGACTCTTCTTGGAAAAGTTACATTACTGGAACGCGATAGCACGTTAACCATCTTTACTTCGAAAGTGATCGATGTACCGAGTACGTTTCGCAATGAAGATAATGAATACGTGCCACGTACACCAATCGATCTTGGCGGTCGATATCGTGACACATTCACGTCTTTAAAGGCTCATCGCTCGATGCACCGCTGGAAAAAGAGAACGTACGAATGATTCACGAACCGATATATCGAAGAGGATAATCCAAAAGTAAAACAGGCGTTTCGAAATTTCTAATATTGAATTCTTGTCTATCATCTTTCGATAACGTGTCGCTATTTAAATAATGTGTTATACATAGGCATTTTCTCTTTCATATATTTTCGCCACAAATTAATTTTTTTATAGAAACTTTCATGAAGTAAAAATTCATATATTATTAGTATATTTTCTCAGTAGAGATCTCGAGATCGGAGATCAGACTCTCTCTCTGAAGCAGCAAGGCAGCATGAAAATGGACGATAAGGAGGTCTTAACTTTTCATTTTCCGTTCTTAGACCGTTTCCAATTTTAACTATGTCGAAGAATCGTTCCAAGCTGTCCTCTTCATTGCACCGCTGCATAGCCGTACTCTCTTTTACTCACCATCCCTGAGAAATAATTATTCCTATTTCACGATAGCAGCCGACATTCAGTGCTCCGTAACCGATAAATACGACATCTAATTCTCCGCTATTTTTCGCACATCCGAGAAGCCCTTTCGAGGATGGCCGTCATCGGTATAAAAACGGCGTTTCCGTTAAGAAAGATCCTGCGTCGTGACATTCGCACAAGGTTTAAACTCTAGGGATTAACCCGGAGATTGAACGATGAGAATAAGAAATGGAAAAAGGAGTGAGGAAGGGCTCCAGGTATGATGAACCACCGAGGTGTAGAAAAGAGCGAGAAACGACGGCAAACGAAGAGATATGGCGGAATAAAAGTTGACTCGCTTTTGCACACAAAGAGAAAAATTTATCGCTGATACAGCAGCGTTTCCCATTAGAATGTTCATTAAGATAATAATTACACCTAATCTTCGTACGTTTTTAATGACAAACTTTAACACGAATTATTAGCAAGAAATTTTCTTAATCTGCACAAAATACATGCGATAATCACATATGAATGATCGTAGATTTGGAGATTAATCTAAAAATTAATTATTTTAAATATAAATAAAAGTTTAGAAATATAAAAATATTAAATATAAATATTATGAATTATTCGGATAATACGCCATTATATTGATGATTTCTTCAGACTATTCTTCAAACTAGTGCAACAACACTAGTTTCACAATTAATTGTCAACTACAAATATAAACAATTAATGCTGTAATGCATGCGTGAAACCACAATTTTTAATACTGCAAAATCAATTTGAATTATCAATATAATGGCTATCCGGACAATTAGTTTCGTGACTGTATATTCCATTTATATAATTATAAAACATTAGTTATATTTAAATGACGTGAAAAGCAGCGAGGAATCTACGAAATATTTCTTGAAACGTTCGCGCGCGTCATTTTCGCAAATCGTCGTGCGTTTATCGCGCATTAATAGCACTTTGCCGTTCAGCAAGTCGTCAAAGTTCCCGAGCATTGAAAATTCCGCGCCGTTATTTCGCAACGATAACTACGAGAGAAAGAGAATCCTGCAACGCACTTAAGAGACATTTTCCGGCCGTCTCGAAGTTCGAGACCTAAACGCTCTGGATTACTGTAAAATGGCGCAAGCGGGATGCGGAGAGAGAAACGACAAGAGCATGAGGAAGAAGTTGAGAAATCAGAGCTTCCTCCCGCCTCAATTCGTTGTGGACGACGCGCGCGGCAGAGCAAGAATGAAGAAGAACGACAACAAACGAAGCGATACGTGCTGTTAGGGAAAAGATCAGAGAGAATAGTAGGGGGAAGAGTGAGATGAGATGAGAATAAAAACCGGTTCTTCTATAAGTGGAACGCAGAGTATAATCGATATAAAAGCGAACGAGTATCTTGGAGCCGCAGAATCACGGCTGCGGAACTTTACGCCAGCGAATGGAAGAGGCACAAGAGACACGGATAATTATTTATTCGCCTCGAAACGAACTTCTACTACCCTTTCCTTCCTATCTCTTTGGTGAGCAAAGAGAAACTGAGAAATGATACGAAAATTAAATAATCGAAAAATGGGCAAACAGAAAGATACGATTGCAATGTAGGTAGTCACACTGCGTCGGATAAATTCTATATTTTAAACGCAGTCATCCAATATTCTATAGAACTACAAAACGACGGAAGTAAAGAAGATAGACTTCATACTACCTTATTAAGATTAAAACTATTAAGACCAGGCGATGTCATTATGTGACTTGCAACTAATTTGTCGTATCTATTTATAATACAAGAAGAGAACAAATGCATAATACAACTAGAATAATACAACTAGAATAGTTCCTTTTGCAAAAATAAGTCAAAAGTACAAATAAACTTTCTTCGTACGAAGATATGTTTATGAGAAAATCAAATTTGAAAATTGAAAAGTATGCATGCACTTGATGAAGATAGCTCAAAAGATAGGCTTTGGAAAGAACAGTCTAAACATTATCATGTTTATATAACACAACAATTGACGTGATAGAATTAAAGAAAATGTAACAAATATAGTTAAATTTTATCTACTGTATTAAAAGAAAAATTGCTCACAACAAAACCTCAGAGGAAAGAAGTTTATTTTTGCATTATCAACTTTTTTAAATCCTTCCCTTATCCATTTGTAAAAATTTATTTCCACCCTGTATACTATATGTAACTTCTTCTTAAAAATAAAAACTAACTTATTTAAAAACTAGACAAATCCTTTTGCCTTTCGTAGTAAATTACCTAACTTATTATAACAACAAATGCAATTGCGCAGATGTCGTTCAAAATACATGATTTTCAGTATAAACATTAAGGAGTGAATTGTGAAAAGAGAGAGCCGCAGGGGACCATTCTCGTATAATGTTGTTAATGGCATCGCAAGCGCGACATCAAAAGGACCACCTCTTTCCGTCGATGCGTGCAGCGGTGCGGTGACGGCGATGCAACCGCATGGCTCTTTCGCGATATTACGACACGGCCGCGCGATTAATTATGAGTCGACCGGCAGGTCCCTGTAAGCGACGTCGTTTCTAATCGAATGAATCGCAACCATGCATAATGCAGTCACGCGAATGTTCCTTGAAATTTTCCCGGAGAGAAGAGATCGCTAGATCACAGTTATTAATACATTCCCAGCTCATCATCTAGCGCATCTCTTAGTTCTACAGAATTCATCAGCGATTCAATCGATTATCACTCGATTCAGTTCATTTCAACGAACGAGAAAAGTGGTTATCAATACTGAAAGTAGTTCATAGAGTATATACGAATCCGGTATAAAAACTATATATATATAGTTTTCTTTTATATATGTACATATATACATACACACATATATATATATATATATATATATATATATATATTCGCAGGAGGGCGAAGAGAGGCTTCTTTCGCGAAGTTTCACTTGAGCAACGACTCGCGATCAGATAGTCGATATCAAAGGGTCTCGTGCCTTTCCCGCATTATTGCACAAAGTGCAAGCGTGCAACGAGAACGGTGAAGTGGCGTATAGTCGGAGACGCAACATCGAGCGTACCAGCAACCGGTGTGTCCTTATTTCCGAGACTCTCACATAGCGCTACCGTTGTGCTCTATTGGCTCTGTGCCTTCCGTGTGATGAGGGTCGTCGACACATAGAAGCTACTATCAACGAATGTCGGTCATACACCGGCGCTTGAACGTACTTGAACATTCAAGCTCAAAAATTTGTAGCAATACAAAAAATAATTGATACGGGTGCGATGTTCTTGACACCCATAGAAATAGAAGGATGATCGATGATAAGTGAATCGCTACAGCACTTGGATGTACCATTGCAAATATCGATCACAAATTGCGTGTTTGAAAAAGAAGCTTTCGTTATGAAATAACAAAATAGAATTGTCTATCGCGAATACTTCAAAGTACTCAATAATCGTAACGCCTATTTTTCGCGAGCTCTACGCGACACAACGCGATCTCTCACATGCAAATTACTTGATCATGTGAATTATCATTGATGCATCAGGTTGCCAACGATATATTATTACATTATCATTACGATATATCATAACACTATATCGCGATGTAACGACTACATTATGTCTCGATCGCGGAAAGCTTTTTCTAGAGCTAACAACACATATATACACATCTATAGAATAGATTATAAATAAGAACGATCGTGAGGTAATTGAGCTCACAAGAGTTTTTTCCCTGCAGTAGCTTTTACGGTTTATTTTTGTAATTCCTCCTTCGTGATTGTGAGAATATTGCTATCCTTGATAAATCCAAGCAAGTGGCACGTGTAACCTTCTGCTCCATAATTCCGCCAACCGCGATCTCGATAATGAAGAAATTGCAAGTTTCGCGCTCGAAGTCACGTGGCCGGCGAGGTCGATATCAAAGGGCCTCGACGGCTTTCTTGCATTACTGCGCAAAGTGCAGGCACACGGTAGTGCTTTCAGGACGTATTACAACACCACCTTGTTGCGCGATTAATTACGCGCTCGACGGAGGGAACTGCAGCGAGGAAGCGGGGAAACGAGAGAGGAAAGCAAGATGGGTGAGGGGGCAAAAGGGCTCGAAAGTGGGTGAGTGAGAACCTCTACCGACACCATGAGGATATATATATATATATATATATATATATATATATATATTACGGACACGTGAATATGTAGGTAGACATCTGTTTTTGCCGTACATACAGGGAAAAACTGGAAAAACGAGTATACGTATAATATTTGCACTACAATCTGCTCATTTCGCCATCATTTTTGCTTGATTTCATTTGACGTTTCATATTTGATATCAATGTTTCGAAACTATAATTTTTTTTTATCTTTACTATATAATCAATATAAAGAAAAAAACTCAATTGGAGATTACTTATAAATTACAAAAACATAAATTTTAACTTTTCCGTCAGTAATAGGAGTTTCCTCTTCAAGAAATAGAGCAGATTTTTATTGTCCCAGATTATATAAAAAATCTAAAAAAATTCTGTACTTGCATTAAAGCTTTAACAACGAATTTTTACTATCATAGAAATAGGATCGTATTTTACTTATTTTTCACAGATTTAAATTTATCTACTACAATTCTCAATCAAAATCGATGATGCCTTTAAAGATTCCAATTGCCAACGAAGGATTAAACATATACTGATCTGCTATCGTTCAGAAATTGGAATAAAAAAACCGTTTAATGATTTCAGATTTCAACGATGTACACATACAAAAATAATTTTTATTTTTACAAAAATAATTTTTATTTTTTATGTAATAATTGAAATGTAAAAAATAACGTGTAATTTCTATATGTATCGAAAATTAAACTTATTAAAATTATTATCCATTTCAATCTATAACTTACACATCACATTGCTATACCTACTAACTAATTCATTATGTGCAAGAATGATGGCTATTGTGGTTTTTATATAGAATCATTATTTTTAATCAGATATATAGCGTACATAAAAGACTTGTTATATCATTAAGTACTTCCTCTACCACCGATTTGAATTCACGAGACACGATGTTTATTCATTAAAGTTATATTCGGTTTTTAGATAAAAGATAGGAAAATACTACCAGTGCGCGTAATGCATCGTTGCAATACTAATGCGATTGTAACGCACGCGATGATAGATCGAAATTAGCGAAACAATCACAATACAACAATTGTGAGAGATGGTATGCGGATGCAGACTGAAATAACAGCGACATTCCTACGATCGCTTATAAACACGCGTAACGATGAACTTTACACAGCTGTTCACCAGTCGGTTCCTCCCGACTGTTTTGCCCTTAGAGCTTGCCATTTATATATATATATATATATATATATACCAAGTAAAGATTCTAGAAATTTAATTAATTCCGCAAACTTGCTTGGCGTACCGTCAAGCTAATCTATTTCACAAAAATAAATACTTTTTTCTTCGGGATAAAATCTAACTTACTCTTAAATGTCAACTCCATTATTTTTTTTTTTTGCGAAATTACTAAAAAATATTATACTACTTCAAAGACAAGTTATTTGTAAAAAGAAATGATGAAAACTTTTGAAAAGCATATTTATAAGAAAAATAATTTTCTATTAATTGAGAAAAAAATAATTTTTGTTAATTATGAGAAGTAATTATATATAATTATACAATACAATTATACAAAATAATTAATAATTTTAAATTACATATAATATATTAATACATATATTAATATAGAAATAATGAGAATTATTTAGTTAAACCATAGAATGTTAAAATATTTTAAGTTTCCTTTTTCTGCTCCACACTTTTCTTTATGTCTTATCTTCAATATTATCTCATTCTCTCAGCGTTTAAAATACATCATGAGTCAGAGGAAACAAATATGGACATACTCATCATTGTATAATTAACTTTAATGTCGCACACCAATGTTATCCATTTTAGCGATAGCATATTCAAAAACGCGTGACTGTTTTTTCCTCAAAGATGATGCTGAAGTATCCTCAACCATGTCTTTCGCATGTATATGCATAAAAATAAGAATCATCTCTAATAAAGCGTCGTACGTGCGGGCCACGTGGTCGGCGATAACGCTAATTAAATACGAGTCGCAGTGATACCGGACGAACGGGTTCGCCTAACGAGGCCGGTAATTACGCGACGGCTTCATCTCGTCTCGAAGCCTCCGCAAAACCGCATCAGCAGCATCATCCTAGCATATTACTCTCGGAATAACTGCCGGGTCAAGAAAATCACCGCCACGATGCCAAGCATATCCATACGTCGATCTTGATGAAATGAAAAATTGCAACGACTCGCATAAATTAAAGGGATAAAAATGATCGACCAGAAATTCAAACATTAGTTCTATAATATCTATTTATATATAGATATTAGATATATAGATATTAGATAATTAGATGCATTATAAAATTGTTGGAAAAATAATACATATGAGAAACTATCTTGATTCATGTATAATTATAAGTTAAAGAAAAAGAGAAAAAATATATAACAAAATCTGATATTCGTTTTTATGTATAATAGGTATGTTATGATAGTCGCAGATTAAACATAAAATTGATAATTGGATGCTGTTGTTATCATGAACACCTCACATATATTTTAAGCATAATGTTTGCATTATGTATTTTATACCTGATGTATATTATTAGCACATATTAATATGCAACATGATATTAAATAATACGAATTAATCGATGTAATATTTATGTAATTCTCTCTGTCATGTTTTATGCGTGCATTAATACTGGTAATGGCGGCAGGAAGATGACTCGATCAAACAACAATTAAATTTATACCTATTTCGAAAAACAAATTTAAAAGTATATGCAAATTGTATTATAAAAAA
>Ga0157363_1005680_pt1 | contig 11661 bp, 11 predicted proteins | sample AttsexASBM1_FD_111477 | JGI IMG/M metagenome (GOLD analysis project Ga0157363, IMG submission 111477) | Fungus gardens microbial communities from leaf cutter ant in Ribeirão Preto, State of São Paulo, Brazil - Atta sexdens ASBM1 | ecosystem: Host-associated > Fungi > Mycelium > Unclassified ...
GCATCACATGGTATTCGAGGTTGTGGATAACGCCATCGACGAAGCCCTAGCGGGTCACTGTAGTGAAATTACAGTCACCATTCATGCTGACAACTCTGTCTCCGTACAAGATGATGGACGGGGCATTCCTACAGGGATCCACCCAGAGGAAGGTGTCTCGGCTGCTGAAGTCATCATGACAGTCCTGCATGCGGGCGGAAAATTCGACGATAACTCCTATAAAGTCTCTGGGGGGTTACATGGCGTAGGTGTTTCAGTAGTAAATGCCCTATCCGCGAAATTAGAGCTGACTATCCGTCGTGATAATAAAGTTCACCAACAAACTTATGTGCACGGTGTACCGCAAGGACCATTAACCATTATTGGTGAAACGGATGCGACGGGTACACAAGTCAGGTTTTGGCCAAGCTATGAAACCTTTACCAATGTCACGACTTTTGAATACGACATTTTAGCGAAGCGGTTACGTGAGCTTTCATTTTTGAATTCCGGTGTCTCTATCCGTCTTGAAGATAAGCGTGATGATAAATCTGATCATTACCATTATGAAGGCGGTATCAAAGCATTCGTTGAGTACTTAAATAAAAATAAGACGCCAATCCACCCTAACGTTTTCTATTTCTCAACAGAAAAAGACGGTATTGGTGTTGAAGTTTCGCTGCAATGGAATGATGGATTCCAAGAAAATATTTACTGCTTTACTAACAACATCCCACAACGCGATGGTGGTACACACTTAGCAGGCTTTCGTGCGGCGATGACGCGTACCCTTAACGCTTACATGGACAAAGAAGGGTATAGTAAAAAGGCAAAAGTCAGTGCAACCGGTGACGATGCGCGTGAAGGATTGATTGCGGTCGTCTCGGTAAAAGTACCGGATCCGAAGTTCTCTTCACAGACTAAAGATAAACTGGTCTCTTCAGAAGTGAAGTCCGCTGTTGAACAGCAAATGAACGAATTACTGGCTGAATACCTGCTCGAAAATCCAGGCGATGCAAAGATCGTTGTGGGTAAAATTATTGATGCAGCCCGGGCACGTGAAGCCGCTCGTCGTGCGCGTGAAATGACACGTCGTAAAGGTGCATTGGACCTTGCCGGACTTCCTGGGAAATTGGCCGATTGCCAAGAAAGGGATCCTGCGCATTCTGAAATCTACTTAGTGGAGGGTGACTCTGCGGGTGGATCGGCGAAGCAAGGGCGTAATCGTAAAAACCAAGCGATTCTTCCATTGAAAGGTAAAATCCTCAACGTTGAGAAAGCGCGCTTCGATAAAATGCTCTCTTCACAGGAAGTCGCCACGCTTATTACCGCGTTGGGCTGTGGTATTGGTCGCGATGAATATAACCCAGATAAGCTACGTTACCATAGCATCATCATCATGACCGATGCGGACGTCGATGGTTCGCATATTCGTACGCTTCTACTGACTTTCTTCTACCGTCAAATGCCTGAGCTTATCGAACGCGGCCATGTTTATATTGCTCAACCGCCTTTATTTAAAGTGAAAAAAGGTAAGCAAGAGCAATATATCAAAGACGGTGATGCAATGGACCAATACAACATTGCGATTGCCTTAGATGGTGCAGCCTTATACACGACTACTGGTGCACCCGCCCTACAGGGTGAAGCGCTGGAACAACTCGTTGCGTCATTTATCAGCACGGGTAAAATGATTAAACGTATGGAGCGTCATTATCCGAGCGCGTTATTAAACAGCTTGGTTTATAACCCTGCGTTGGTTGAGCTTTCTGATAGCACGCATACTCAGAATTGGGTTAATGGTTTAGTCACTTACTTAACTGAAAACGAAGTAAGCGGTAGCACTTATTCGGCGATTATCCGTGAGAATCGTGAGCTGAATATTCATGAGCCGGTTATTCGTGTTCGTACGCATGGCGTTGATACGGATTACACCTTAGACCGTGACTTCATTGAAGGGCCTGAATACCGTAAACTTTCACAGCTAGGCCAAGCGCTTAATGGCTTACTTGAAGAAGATGCTTACGTGGAGCGTGGTGAACGCCGTCAGCCTATTGCGACTTTCACCCAAGCGGTTGACTGGTTAATCAAAGAATCCCGTCGTGGACTTTCAATTCAGCGCTATAAAGGATTGGGAGAGATGAACCCAGAGCAACTATGGGAAACCACCATGGATCCTGAAAGCCGCCGTATGTTACGCGTGACGATTAAAGATGCTATCGCAGCGGACCAACTATTCACGACGCTAATGGGCGATGCAGTGGAACCTCGCCGTGCCTTTATCGAAGATAATGCCTTAAAAGCGGCAAATATTGATATTTAAGGTTAACGTGCGTGAGCATGCTTTAACGGTAGTCGGAACGTCGTAACTGAGCTACTCTGAAAACACCGCTAGCACACTGCAGCGGTGTTTTTATTTATGCAGAGGGGTAGACATGGCAGTAAAAATGATTGCACTAGATATGGATGGCACGTTACTCAATCCGCAGCATGAAATCACGGCAGCGGTAAAGGCAGCTATCGAGCAGGCTAAAGCAAAAGGAATACTTGTCGTGCTTGCCTCGGGACGTCCTTACATTGGAATGCAGAAATATGTTGCTGAGCTAGGACTTAACGTTTCTGGTCAGTATTGTATTAGTTACAATGGTGGCTTAGTTCAGCGCGCTGAAGATGGGCAGCCTATCCTTGAAACAACGTTAGGAATGGACGATTATCACTACTTCGAACAATTATCACAGCAGCTTAACGTTCACTTCCAAGCGTTAGACAAACAACATCTTTACACGCCTAACCAAGATATTAGCCGCTACACTGTCCATGAATCTGAAATTACCGGTATTCCCTTACGCTATCGTAGCGTCGACGCAATGGAGTCGACTCTTCGTTTCCCTAAACTGATGATGGTGGATGAGCCAGAAAAATTAGATAAAGCCATCAGTGAGCTGCCTTCTGATCTGTATGATCGTTATACTTTAGTGAAGAGCGCTAACCATTATCTTGAAATTTTAGATAAGCGAGTAAGTAAGGGAAATAGTGTGCGTCACCTTGCTGAACAGCTCGGCATAAGCGCGGAAGAAGTGTTAGCGGTAGGCGACCACGAAAATGATCTGACAATGTTAGCTTGGGCAGGTTATGGGGTGGCAATGGGGAATGCCATTGACCTGGTAAAAGAGCAGGCTGCTTATCATACGGCATCTAACCAAGAAGATGGTGTCGCGAAAGCCATTCACCAGTGGGCCCTTTAGGATAATGTTAAGTGGATGATAGAGTAACCAAAACCGCATTTTTGGGTAATTACGAAATAGTCACTAGAGTTATTATTATCCCACTCAGTCATTGCAGGTAATACTGAAATGACCAAAAATTAGCACTGTGAGCAAGTTGTCTAATAAGCAATTATAATAAGAGCGTTTTATTCCCTGAATGGCTGCCGAAAGGCAGCTTTTTTTTTGCCTAGACGCTGTGCGAGGATTACGGCATAGTGCGATTTTAGTGTCGACGCTTTAGGAAACCGGTATGGATGAAGTACAAGTCACGACTCGCTTACAACATCATCAACTGACGAATGCGCAAGTGTGGAGTGCAGATGGTCAGAGTCTTGTGTACGATCTTCGTCCTGCCCAGCATCTTTTTACCAGCCAGTGTGTAGAGAAAATCCACGTCGAGACAGGGGAAGTTACCGAAATTTATCGGGCTTCTAAAGGTGCACATGTAGGGGTGATTACTGCACATCCGCAACAAAACGACCGTTTTGTCTGTATTCATGGCCCAGAATATCCTGATGATGAATGGCATTACGACGTTCATCACCGGCGTGGTGTTATTCTCTCTGCAGGTAATGTTGAGACGTTGGATGCTTGTGATATCACACCGCCTTTTACGCTTGGCGCACTTCGTGGTGGTAGCCATGTACACATGTTTAGTCATGAAGGCGACAGAATTAGTTTTACCTATAATGACCATGTGATGCGTCAGCGAGCGGTTGAAGAAGACCAGCGTAACGTGGCGATTGCTCTACCACACCACCCGGTGACTGTTTTAAATAAAGTTCCTCGGGAACATGATGGCTCGCACTTTTGTGTGGTTATCAGCCAAACAACACTGGCACCTGACCCCGGCAGTGACCAAATATCACGTGCCTTTGAGGAAGGTTGGATTGGGCAGCAGGGTTATATTAAACCGTCAGGGGAGCGGCAGCGTTGGGCGTTGGCATTTATCGGTGAAACCCTCTCCGCAACGGGACACAGCGTCCCAGAAATATTTATTGTTGATCTTCCGGAAGAATTTAACGCTTATCGGCGTACTGGCGAATATCCCATTCAGGGCACTGAATACTCACTGCCCAAACCACCCGCTGGAATAAAGCAGCGCAGACTAACCTTTAGTAAAGGTGTTGGCGTTGCGTTACAGCCTCGGCATTGGCTACGAAGCTCACCGGATGGCAGTATGATTGCGTTTTTGATGAACGATGCAAAAGCCGTTGTTCAACTTTGGGTTATTTCACCTAATGGTGGTTTACCGCGGCAATTGACAACAGGCCCTTATGATGTGCAATCAGCGTTTACTTGGCATCCTTTAGGTAAAGCCATTACTTTTGTCATGAATAATCAGATTGTTATCTATGATTTCTCGCTGGGGGCTATTGTACCACTCACCTCTAAATCAGCGAACACACCCTGTGCCGAGGCGGTAGTCTGGTCCCCCAAAGGGGATAAAATAGCCTTTATGCGTGATATTGAGGGGTTCAGGCAAATATTTACAGTATCGACTACTGAATTATATTGGTGTTAGCTTGTGCAAGTGCTTCATCAGTATGGTTAAGCTTTTCGCTGGCGGCAACGCGATCTCTAAGTGAAGAGGGTTCACTGTGGCTGTTACGGTAGTAATCCCAAGGTACAATCAGCGTATCGGTAATGGCGGAAAAGGGGTAATCAATCACAGCAAGTGATTTGATCCCCCAAGGCGTTTCCTTGCTGCTAATAATTTCGTTATTAGCTTGTGTCCCCAGGTAGTAACCGCGATTTTCCCCAGTATGTGACATGATGCTAGAACACGCCGTAAGGCTGACTAGGCAGCTCGAAATTATGACTAAATTAGGTAGAGCTTTACGTCTGAGCATGAGTAACTCCTCATTCCATCCATGGCGAATCAGGTCAAGCATGCCACAAAAGGAAGCCCAATTGTGGGTGCTCATAAAGTATGCCTCTCAGTGTATGACAAATTCTAAAATATTCCTTTCTAATTCCTTTCATCAGAGGAAAAAATTGTGACTCAAGACGTCTACTAATTGCACAATTAGGGATTTTAAATCATAGAGTGAAAAAAGTTTCTGCGCTAACGTTACCGATTACTAAGGCGTAGATAACTGATTATTCTCGGTGCAAAGCTATTCACAATTAGGCCGGTAATAATCAACATTACCGATAAGATTTGCCAGCTACTCAGGGTCTCGCCCAACACTAAGGTTGCTGCAACCATCCCAACGACGGGGACAAGAAGGGTCAATGGTGCGACTGTTGCAGTGGGGTATTTATTGAGCAATCCTCCCCAAATGGCATAAGCCACCACCGTGCAAAGTATTGCTAAATAAAAGATGGTTAGTACATTAGCTAAATTAATGTTTACTAGGCTATGCCAGAAACTTTCCCTACCGTCGATGAGTAATGCGCAAATCATAAAAGGGAGAATAGGGACAAAAGCGCTCCAGACCACCAATTTTAATGGCTCGACAGGGTAACTTCGTAGAATCACTTTACTGATAATATTACCAATACCCCAGCTTAATGCGGCACCTAAGGTCAGTAATAACGTGAATAACGACATACCGGACGTTTGTGCAGGGTGTATGCTGCTGTTGGCTAAACAAACCATTCCCACTATGGCGATGAGTAATCCCAAAATATGGTGGAATTGGATTTTCTCTCTTAGACAAAGCGCACCAAATAATAGGGTAAAAAAAGCCTGTGATTGTAAGAGTAATGAGGCTAGGCCAGCCGGCATACCAAGATTTAATGCCAAAAATAGTAGGCCAAACTGTAAAAAACTAATGCTCAGTCCATAAGCGATAATGAGATGTAACGGAACTTTAGGTCTTGAAACCAGTAGGCAGGCGGGAAAAGCTACAAAGGTGAACCTAAGTCCAGCAAGTAAAAAAGGGGAGAAATTATGCAGGCCTATCTTAATAACAACAAAGTTAATTCCCCATATGAGGACGACAAGCAAGGCTAGTCCAACATCTCTTATCGACATAATCATCCCCTAATAATATGGTGAATTAAGGGCACCCTAAGGATGCCCCTTGACTAGGAGATTATGCCTTCAAGGCTTCAGGGTTAATAATATTTTCAGTTAATTTACCTTGTAACCCCAAGATCAGATTTTTTACGCCATCACGCTTCATCGCGTAGCGTGTTTCATGCGTAGCGGAGCCGATATGCGGCAGGGTGACAACATTCGGAAGTTTCGTTAACTCGGAACTCCCTGCTAAAGGCTCTTTTTCGAAAACATCTAAGCCAGCACCGTATATTTTCTTCGCTTTTAGCGCGGCAATCAGCGCCTCTTCGTCAACGACAGGACCTCGTCCAGCGTTGACTAAAATGGCACTCTCTTTCATTTGGTCAAACTGTGCATGACTTATCAAATGGTAAGTTTCGTCGGTGAGAGGTAAGACAACACAAACGAAATCGGATTCTGCGAGAAGTTGCTCGACACTTGCGTACTGGGCATTCACTTCTTGCTCAGCGTTTTTATGTGGCTTGCGCGCATTGTAAAGAATATCCATACCAAAGCCATGGTGCGCACGCTTTGCTAATGCTAGGCCAATACGGCCCATACCGATGATACCCATCTTTTTATGGTGTACATCGATGGCTAGAGGTAATTTTTCTGGCGCAGCCTCCCATCCCCCAGTTTTTACCCAATGATCCATGGCTGGAATATTTCTCGCCGCGCAGAGCACTAATGTCATCATCGCATCAGCAACGGTTTCCGTTAGTGCTCCTGGGGTGTTGGTCAGGATAGCCTTGTGAGCGGTTAATGCTCCGACATCGTAGGAGTCGTAGCCAGCCGAAACTGTAGAGCAGACTTTTAATGCTGGCATCTGTGCCAGTAATGCTTCATTCACTTTACCCCCCGAGCCGATTAACCCTTCAGCCCTTTTGAAAGCTTCGCTATGCTGAGCCACAGTGTTTTGATCGAGGTTATCCACTTCAACCACTTCAAAGTGTTCCGAGAGCTTATTTACCAGGTCAGTGGGTAGTGGCATGAATTGAATAATTGTGGGTTTCATTCGAACCTCTCTTCAGGATATTTAAGAATAAAGCTCTTCATGCGGTACGAAGTAGCTCTACGTAATAACGGGTACATTCAGCGATATTGTTCCCTTCTAAGGGAAATTCGATACCTAGGGGCACTCCTTGCGGCATCATGCTGAGTAACGTTCGCCACTCACCCTGTGATTCATCCAGACAGATAGCTCGCCAAGAGGTCTCAGTTTTTATCGCTGCTTTGACATGACAGTAAGTGACGTAAGGGGCAAGTTGCTCAGCGGCTTTATTCGCAGACTCATCGACCCATAACCAATTAGCCATGTCGAACGTCATACCTTGTACGGTCGGCAGCGGATGGTATTGATTGAAATACTCCAACATGGGTTGGATTTTTCCAGTCTCAGTCTGATCATTTTCAATAAATAGTGGGATATGGCAGTCGGTAAGCTGGTCAGCCAACTGTTCGACAGTGCAATGTCCGGCTCCTGCGCCTAAGGCGAATTTTACCGCCCGAGCATTGAGTAAAGCCGCTTCTCGCTGAAAGTGTGCGAGCCGTGGATTAATGGTGCCTGGAGCGGTAAAAAGCGACTCAGGGACAGAGTAATAAGAAAATAACCCTTGCTCTTTAATAAGTAACTTGAGGTCAGAAAGCTCTTCATCAATCGCCGATGACAGAAGCTCTCGACGTATCTCTACGCCATCAGCGCCAGACTGAGCAATGATTGGAATAAAATAGCGTTGCCCACCTGCTTGATGAACAACCTCGGCACCGAAAGCCGCCGTTACAATGATAATTTCTCGTTCCATCACCACCTCTCAAGACTTATGACCTATAGAATAAATGGTATCGGTTCCAGAGGGAAGAGTGAAAAACACTACAACGCACACATTCTCAATATTTATTCTTTATTTGCTAAAACGTGACTTGATGGGCGAACAATGAGTCTGCCTTCAAAACGCGTTTCTTGCGCAGGATTTTCTGAATGCTTAAGTCTAGTTAAGATATTCTGAAATGCACTATAGCCAATATGATGAGTAGGTTGTTGCAGGGTAGTGATCCCGCAGCCAGCAATTGATGACCAATTCATTTCATCAAAGCTTGCCAAGCCAATATCTTTACCCCAGACCAACTTCATCGCATGAAGCACTTTAGTTACCAGTAGCATTAGTGCGCCGTTAGCAGTGATGATGGCTGAAGGCTGCCCCACGTGACGGGTAACAAATTCGGCAATAGTTTTTTGTAGAAGCTCTGGATTATCTAATGCCACTTCAGCATGTTCTGCGTTAAGGTCTTGATGCTGGGATACGGTATTGAGATAGCCTTCTAGACGCTCTTTACGTGTATTAACCTGTGAGATAGGTTCGCTAATAAATAACAAGGAGCGATAGTGGTTGTCGATCAAGTGTTCAGTAATATCAACTGATCCTTGGAAATTGTCTAACCCTACCACGTCGTAATCATAGTTACTGACTTTTCGGTCAATAAGCGTAAGAGGGATGGATGCGTGTTGAATACAGTCAAAAGCCGTTTCTTGCATATTGGCAGCATTGACGATAATGCCTTCGACTTGATAGCTACTCAGGAGCTGTAAATAGTGCTGTTCAAGATTTGGTTTGTTATTGGTATTACACATGAGGAGCGTAAAACCATTATCGCGACAGGCCGTTTCTACGCCACCCATCACTTCAATAGAATAGGGATTAGTGATATCCGCGATAAGAAGACCAATTAACTTAGTTCGGCCATGTTTCAGGCTCCTCGCCATTTGGCTGGGACTATAATTTAGGTCGCTAATTGCTTGCTTAATACGATTTTTTAAATCATCTGAAAGCAATTGATGCTCACCATTTAGGTAGCGCGATACGCTCGTTTTACCGGTTTTAGCCGCTTTAGCAACGTCACTGATTGTTGCTCTTGTTGACTTGGTGCTCATCAAATCTCCCAATGCATTATAATTATTTATTAAATATACCAAGGCTTAAGCAATATTGCGCCCTAAATTATGGCTTATTAGCGCCTATTATTTGTCTCTGAATATTTAAAACAGTTCACTTGATGATCAATAATAAGTCCACAAGCCTGCATGTAAGCATGACAAATAACCGGACCTATAAATTTAAAGCCCCTTTTTTTCAAAGCGTTATACAACGATATTGATTGGGGGCTACTTACTGGAGCTTGTCGATAATCTTCATAATCTTGAACTATTGGTTGGTGAGATACCGTTTGCCAAATAAGATCGACAAAATCTTCTCCTGCTGCTTCCATTGCCAGTAATGCCTGTGCATTATTAATGATTGAGCCAATTTTTAATTTATTGCGAATCAATTCTGGTGACTGCAGTAAAGTATTCATTGTCTCTGTGCTGATTTGGGCGACCTTTTCTGGTTCGAACTGGTAGAAAGCACGTCGATAGGCTTCGCGCTTTTTCAAAACTGTTATCCATGATAGCCCTGCTTGCTGACCTTCTAAACAGAGCATTTCAAAAAGACGCTGCCGATCAAAACAAGGAACTCCCCATTCGTGGTCATGATAAGCAAGGTAATCGGGATCGTTGGTGACCCATCCACAGCGCGTTTTACCCATAGATTACTCCTGTTTATTTATTAATCAGCATGAAAAGCACAGCTTTGCGCGATCACTCGTAGCAAAGTTGATACACTATAGCGATTAGGCAGCACCTGTTCTTTGCACGAAGTTAGCATACAAAAACACTGAGGTTCGAGTTATCACATGTCGGTAAAGATATTATCTTCTTCAATCATAGGATTAGAGCAGTTTTGCCAAGCTCCGGCTCAGGCGATTGAGCATGCCGATCAACAAATAGTGGCGGTGTTCGATAATAACCAGCCTATTTTCTATGGTTTATCGCCATCTCGCCTCAATCAGCTATTAATGGCTGAAGCACAATTACAAAATCAAAACCTTGTAGCACTTGAAGCCGATTTTTTTGATGAACCTGCTACCGTCACTAAAGCCCCCGCAGGTAAATTTGCGCTCTATGCAGGATGGCAACCGGATAGTGATTTTCTACGCCAAGCCGCGCTGTGGGGGATCGCCTTGCATGAACCGGTCACGGTCGAAGAGCTTACCGCGTTCATTGCTTACTGGCAGGCAGAAGGGCGTATTTTCCATCAAGTACAATGGCAGCAAAAATTGGCGCGTCATTTACAAGTTAGCCGTGGCGCTCCACATGTGACAGCGAAACGAGATATTACGCAAGTGGCAGAGCCGGACTACCATATTCCTAATGGTTTTAGAGGTGAATGATGAAAACACCTGAAAATTTATTCGTAAGGCTTAAAAAATTTATGCCTGATGGCATTACCCCTAAGTTTACCGAGGGTAAAGAGCTACTTGCGTGGAATCAAGAGCAGGGGCGCTTACGTTCCGAAGCGATTGTACGTGAGAACAGGGCGATGAAAATGCAGCGTATTATGGGGCGTTCTGGAATAAGAGAACTTCATTTGAACTGCTCATTCGATAATTACCGGGTAGAGAGCGAAGGTCAGCGAAAAGCCTTAGCTGCGGCACGAGAATATGCCGATCAATTCGGGCAAAGTATCGCTAGCTTTGTTTTTTCAGGCCGTCCAGGAACGGGAAAAAATCACTTGGCGGCAGCGATTGGAAATAGCCTAATCTTACAAGGTAAAAGTGTATTAATTATGACCGTGGCTGACGTGATGTCGACCATGAAGGGTACATTCAGTGGTGGCAGTTCAATGACGGAAGAGCGCCTACTGCATGATCTGAGTACCGTGGATCTGCTTGTCATTGATGAAATCGGAATGCAAACGGAATCCCGTTACGAGAAAGTTATTATTAACCAAATCGTTGACCGGCGCTCGTCTTCCAAACGCCCCACAGGTATGCTTTCTAATCTAAACCATGAAGGTATGAACGCGTTATTGGGTGAGCGGGTGATGGATCGTATGCGATTGGGTAATAGCTTATGGGTAAGATTTGATTGGGAAAGCTATCGCGATCGCGTGATGGGTAATGAGTACTAATAGAAAACTGACCGATTAGGAGAAGATATGCCGCATGTAGATATCAAAAGCTTTCCTCGCGAATTTACCGATGAGGAAAAACAAGCGCTGGCAGACGAGATTACAGATGTGATCGTTAGGCGTTTCGCCTCAAAAACAGAATCAGTGAGCGTTTCTCTGCAGCATGTCACACCTGACGCGTGGCGGGAAACGGTCTATGAGCCCGAAATTATGGGTCAAAAAGAGTACCTGATTAAGAAACCGGGTTATTCTATGTAAGAATTTAAACGATAGGTTGTTATTCAGAAAATAGCCTATCGCATCACCCAAAGAGGTGATACCTGTCTACGCTTAGCTGACGCGGCGTGTTTTGTTATGAGATTTATTTGGAATATGAGTATGTCTGACTCTTTAGAGCGTAAAC
>Ga0157363_1005681_pt1 | contig 11660 bp, 5 predicted proteins | sample AttsexASBM1_FD_111477 | JGI IMG/M metagenome (GOLD analysis project Ga0157363, IMG submission 111477) | Fungus gardens microbial communities from leaf cutter ant in Ribeirão Preto, State of São Paulo, Brazil - Atta sexdens ASBM1 | ecosystem: Host-associated > Fungi > Mycelium > Unclassified ...
AAGAATAACATCAATCAATACTAGAAATTTAAAATGCTTATTATGATTGAAGCTAGATCTTCAAATAATTCAAACTTGAATTACTAATATATACTACATATGTACTTGCATATATACCATATTGTAATCTTTTCGAACTGCGCGCCGAATTATTTTTCCAGACTATAAACGCAATTAAAATTACTCTAATCGCGAATTAAATTAAGCAATTTTTAATAATATGATACTATCATCAAATATCATATTATAAAGATGTTAATATTGAAACTATTAATAAATTTCCGATATATATATATATATATATATATATATATATATATATATATAGTATATATTCGTAATTCAAGTTTGAATTATTTGAAGCAATAAAGATCTAACTTCGATAATAAGCATTTTAAATTTCTAGTATTGATTATATTTCTCACATATGCGGTCTAAAATAAAGATTCTTAATAACATCAATCTTACTAATAATGAGATAATCAATAATCTTTAATTTTAACGGAACAATCTTGTTTTCGAACGATAGTTTCCATTATTTATTTCGTTTTTAAAAATTTTCATTTTATTTGGAATAAATTTACATTAATATATTAATATTCAAATTACTAACATAAATTAACTTGATTCAAGTTGATTCTTTGATTTAATTTAAATAAAAAAAGACCTGTATCAATTATAGTTTACGAAACATGATATTTTGATTTTGCACTTTAAAAATCTGCTCTTAGTTAATGGAGCTTTATCGCGGCACAAATCATTCTTGTTCGAAGCGGCTTTCATCCATCGAGTTTGCAAACGCGCTATCTCGACCTGCCTGGGTTCGATTAACCCCGGGAGGGTAGTTCACCGATAAGCCGTGACATACGCAGCGAGAAAAAAAACGCAATTCTGCCAACGCAGAGTTGACGCACGGATCTCGTTTCGCAACACACTTTCGCAACATTGTAACGTCATTTTTAGCATGCGGTTTCCGCGCGCCTTGCCATGGTGGTGGCATTATGTTTGTACAAAAAAAAAGGGAAAAGAGAAACAAAACGAAAAAAACAACGCCTCCCTGGACATCGAAATGGAAAATATCTTCTGATTTACGAGCCCTCGGTGTAACCGGCGACTACCTGGGACGTTCGTCATTCTGTCAATGGTACGGCTGCCCCGTGGCGATACTCTTGCATACACAACGTTGCATTTAGTTATAAACTTGCGAGATCCATAGTCTAAAGGCGCCAAGCTGCTCGATCAAAAGTAATAAACATGATAAACTTGTGAAAAAAGATTAGATCTTAATTTTTTTAATGAAAAAAGAATAGATTTTATAATTCTTCTTATAAAACCTAAACTTTTTTTTAGATTTTCTTGAAATGCATAAAGTACAACTATTATTTAGTTATCTAAAAAAGATTTTTAAAGCTTATTATATTTATAATATAATAAAATATACGAGTAAAAAGTACTTGTAAAAAAAATATTATTTTTACTTTAAAAAATCTGTTTGATATCATAACATTACTTGTTTTCTTTTTTATAAAAAATTAATTTTAATAATTATTTTTTTTTGCAATAATAATAATTATGAAAATAATAACAAAAAATAAAATCATGTCTCGTAGCAATATAATAATAAATTACAAAACCTTTATTCACACGGACTATTATTTTTGATCGACAGAAAGATCAGTCATCGTCAAGAATAAATGAGCCAAAGGATGTCATTTTGCTCCAATCTCTGTTTGCATATGTACGATCTCAGATAGCAATTCTCAAAAACGGAACTCGCATATTTCGATGCGTACCTTCATTAGATCGGTTCTTAACACCTCTCGTGCGGCGCCAGATTGAATCTCGAGAGAAGAAAAAAAAAGAGACGAAAGGGTCAAATATTTATGAGGTGGTTCTACTATCGTGATCATCGAATATTAATGTATTCTCTTTAAGAAGAAAGATTGATTGACTTGATCTCGACCGGTTGTGCCGAATTTAACATGATAAAAGATATAAGATGACAACGAGTTAATTGGAATCGCTTGGAAACAGATATACTTCGAGCGTTTCTCTTATGGCAATTATACTTCCACAATACTATATTATATTTAAAAAACTATCTGTTTACAGAAAATCATAATTTAACCACTTATAGATAAATTAAAAGAAATCACAAAAGATGATTTTTTTTAAATAGCAATATTACGGCATTCAATAGTAAGAATTAAATTAAATAGCTCTGGTAAATCAAGACTAGAAGATGTAAATTTATTTTCTCAACTAATTCAGAAGGCATCCTATAGCAACTTGCACATGTATGTTTAATATTTTAACTCATTTACAAATTGTAATATACAATGTGTCAGAAATTATGCATTGAATTTACGTTCCACTTACAAAATAATTTTTACTTTTATTTAAAAAATAATAGGTTCTCGTTAAAAATGGAAAAACATAACACACCTGCAGATACTGACTTTTGTTTTGTAAAAAGGCTCTTTCGGTAAGATTAACTTTCCATATAGCCACCGGGCTTATTCGTGAGAAGTTACTTTGGCTCTCGGTATTACAACGGCGGTCTGTTAGCGATAATTTACATGGGATATTGGCGTGATCTAATTCGGGCATGCTCTGGCAGCCGACGGATGGACGTGTCTCGTTCGATTATATCCAGAAGGACCACACTTCGTAGCTATGTGGCTTGCTGGAACCTTAAATGAAGTGTTAGTTAACGCGACGAGCTGTCGATCTAGATTACCTGGTCTAGACGCGGTCTCCGCAGAGTGACGTTTCCAGCGATCCCCGTCGTGAAATGACATCGAATCGAGAAATTATATTATGATAAAATTTTAGACTTCAAAATTACAAAACTGACACTTCTAAAAATGATTCTTATCGATTATAAAACGATTATATAAATCGATTTTTATAATTAATCAAAATAAAAAATCTGACAGAACATAATTATGTACATTTTTTATACAAATGAACAAGTTTTTATTATATATTAATTGTAATAATGTAACGATATTTTATACACTTAAATATTAAAAAAATAGATTTATAATTCACTCTAAATAAATTCACAAAACATAATATCCAGTTTTAAACATCTCTATCGGAAATAACTATACAATTTATAAAGATGATTTAAAGATGTTTTATATAGATAATTACTATAAAAATTATAAAATGATGCACTTTATTCTTTGACTTTGCGACATTCTCTCCAACTTGAGAAACGCTTTAAAGATCATTCTGGTTTACTGCCAACGGCATGAATTAACACTCGACCACGTTTATCGTCGACTGTGAATCACCGAGACATACGTGTTTCATGAGAAATGTAAACGCGACAATTATTTCGCTACGCCAAATAACCCGACGCTGATTCATTTCATTAAATCGAGCAAAGTTATGTCTAGAAATACGTCTTTGACGAGATAATGATCTTGTTATTTCTTCGGAATGTAATATCGCGATTATTTATTAAACTTCTATCATATATTTTCAATACAACATTTTATTTCTTTCGCTTTTTTGTGTTTGCATATTTCATTACGACACTGCATTGAATTCGCGAGATTCACGATTCATCGCACTTCCTTCTCATCATTCATTAGCAGAATCGATTATACAAATCGCGACAAACAAATGCACAGAATTTTCTGCAAGATCAATCGAACGTTTATGATCGTACAATTTTTCGTATTCGTGAAGATCGTCTCATTTCATTTCAAAGTAACACAGTCACAAAGAGACAGCATCAAGAGTGAAAAGCTAACCTCGGGAATATTTTCTCCGAGTTCGTTTGCGCTCGTTCTCGTCGACTGGGGACACAATTTCCACTTTTCAAAGAGCCAGAAGAAATTCCGGCCTGCTGATAGGAACAGCGAGTTGGCAAAACCAAATATGTATTTCGCAGCTGCTTTGATCACCTTCGCGGCGAAAACGCCCACAGTAAACGAAAGGAGACCGATGAGAAGCAGTACAATTTTTCTTTCTTTTTTCGAAAACGCAGATTCATGAGTTTGTGTACATTTGTGTGCTTTGCCTTCCGAAAGGCGATGCGACCCGAATGCGAAGAGGACAGTTCGGTCTTTTTAACTGCCAGGATTAATTAATGTCGGTCCTTCGTGAGAAATACCGGACAGACACTACTTTTAAAGGCGCAGAGGATTCCACGCGACGGAAATAAGGACGAACACGATGCCGACAGTACCAAGTGATTAAACTTTCCTGGTACGTGTTTGAGCAGGAATAATTAAAACTCTCTCTCTCTCTCTCTCTCTCTCTCTCCTCACGAGCAAAGAATAAAGCCTATTTTGATGAGCAGTATGACGTAAAGAGATAATAGAGTATAAATGTGGAAAGATTCTCTACAAATGTCCATAGCTGTAATAGAACATTAGCGAATGAGAGACGAGTTAATAAATTGAGAGAATAGAAAGCCAAATGTTAAACCGATTGTTTTACACTTGATTTTAAAAGCGATTATCTGATTCTTATTCAAATATTAATATAAAACATAATCATCATATTAAATCACTAAACTGTTAAATCATGTAGGTATATATTTAATACTTTGACACTTAACTAAATGTTGTCCTGTTAAAACAATTTAATAAATTTAAGATAATTTAACGTTTCTTAATTTATAACTTATGATATGCATATCGATTGAATATACATATTTCTTCAAATTTAGCCTATCATTTTCGTTATATGAAACTACCACAAGTTAGAATAACATGTCGTAATCGATATTTCCGAAATTTGAGCAAAAATTTATGCTCCAGGATACATGTATTCATAACCCCATACAAAATTCGAACTGTCACGATCGTTACTATAAAATAAAATGGACACCAGTCGCCGAAAGCATTTTCAGTGAGCCATTTTACGTCGCTGCTCGCAAATATTCAGCTTGATGGTTGATTGAAGAATATTCTGTACGCAGCTAAAAATATCCGCGTATTCGCGCCAACGAGCTTTCCTATATTCGAATAAAAAATCATTATGTTATTTTGATATAAAATCTATAAGCAATATAATATTCGTACTTTTTATATGTCGTAAATGCGGGTTAGAGAATCTAACAGACGATCAACTGTAATTTTTTTATTCCAACCTGTGCGTACGTATTTCAAATACTTCTGAAAACTATTTTAAAGGCAAATTTTTTGACAAAGTTTTAATTAACTTTCCTTTAGTCAAAATTTCTAAAATCCATGAATAATGAAAATACTTAATCCTCGGGAAGTATTATACCTAAGAGATACATCAAAATGTGTTTGTAAATATCTTTAACAACACCTATTGGAAACAGGTAATGTTATTGGTAAACAGTAGCTGTTATATGAGTCATTAAAATAACAGCACATCAAAATGTGGTCAGACAGGCAGTTAGGATTACAATACCATACAGAAAAATATAAATTTTAATAAATTGTATTAGTTATTTGAATAAAACAACGTTTTTCTATATTAATTTCTCATCCATATTAGATTCTCTTTTTGCAAAAGATAACCCTGTAATGTCGATGTAAGATATTTATATCTCTGAGATACACCGCGATTTCCCGAGAATTAATAAATTTCATATAAAAATTTATTTACACACTCAAAAAAATTAATATTAAAAATAAAATAAAACGTTTTTCATTAGTGCGTTTCGTACTGACAGTAAAAACATGTCTCTATTTATCTAAAAAAATTGCTATAAAGCAAATATTTAGGAACCAAAGGGAAATTAATATATTTGCATCGGATGGTTTTTATATTTCCCATCATCGATACAAATAAAAAGATCAATGATCGGATGCAGTACATTTGAACAAATATCGCTTTTTCAAACAGAGCTCATGTAGAAGATAAATGAACCAAGTTTTAATAGCAACTAAATCGGTGTCCATAGGGAAAATCCGAATTTATGAACCTCCAGAAGGATTTAATTTATTTAAATTTCAGACTAGTAAGCCAGATTTAAATCCTGATTTACCATAAGGCTTTCCTTGTTACACGCACATGCGCACTTACTATCTAGGCTTAAAAGAATTGTTATCACAAATGCTTTCACGCAATTTTTGTAAATGCATAATCATAAAAAATCAATAACAGACAATATTTCGTGTCATGGAAAAAGCTAATAAAAGTTAGAAAAATAGTAAAAGTTTTTACAAACCAACCTTTTATCTATGTAATCATAAGTGATTTTGTATGTATGAAAATTCAGGAAATGTATCCATACGTAATTATATATGTGTCCGCTGTAAATAAATTAATCTTTATGAAATCAGGATATTATAAAAATAAATGCAACGTGTTACAAATAGAAGAGTATATATACTGATATTTTATCTCGTAGAGTCTTCTATACAAAAGATAAACTTTCAATTTTATTCTTTCTTCTGATTTATTATCTTTTTCCAGCAATTGATGTTTAAAACACTAGCTAGTCGATTTCGAAAAAAGATATATAAGACGAATACAACGTATAAATAATAAAAAGCATGTAACGGTATAGATCGCTGAATTATCTGAAAACTTCCACGATTGGGTCGTAGTTCAAACGCTGGGAAAACACGTTTCAAGCACAAACCCATTAATCATCGAAGTAGGAGGCACCGATGACTGATGAGATACTTAACTTAACTCGCATCTAGATGGGTCGAAGATCACTAAAAGAAAAACTGATCGACTTCGTTTCCAACAATGGAGCTTGCATCCGCATACATCATCCTGACTGATTTTAGATACTTGCAATATAATGTATACAAAAAAGGATGTATAAACTGAGAATTTGTCACACCAAGGAGTGATTCTGAAAAATCTAGATATAAGTTTGTAAAGTTTCTACATAATACATGCTTATGTTTCTAAAATGCATAAAATTGCAAACAGTACATATGTAGTAAACGTAATGCAAAGTATTTTATATAAAATATATATAAAATATATTTTCTTCTGTTTTTAAACTTTAAATCTTGACTATGATCGATGATTAATAAAATAATTCGTATTTAGGTAGATCGAAAATCACCAATACTTAAAATTATTCTTTGTACTTATATATTATATACGAAACTCTTTCAGTATTTCTCATTGAAAGAATTTTGAGAGTTTGTATTGTGATAGACATTCCCCAGAAAAGATTTAACACGTTATACGCGAGATTTATTCGCTTCATTCTCTCTCTCTCTCTCTCTCTCTCTCTCTCTCTCTCTCTTTCTCTGCAAAGTTAAGTAATTGGAAGGCCCGGTTCTAGTGATTTATCACCGGCTTCTTGACGCACGAAAGAGCGCACAGAGTTAGAGAGGAGGTTGGCGTCTCAAGCGGAGATTGTTGCCACGTTGACCAATGATCGATCGTTCTGATAGATGCAACGCTATTGTAAGCAGCCGTATGTTACTGGTTCCCGCATCGAATGGTGATTAAGTGATTTCCGCGAGAAAAATTGCAAATCAAATCTACGAAGATGTCGGCTTATCTCTTTGCTTAGAATATCTCACTCGACGGTCTTATTACATCGAAACATTTTAGTTTATCATGATTTCAGGTCAGAACGATATCAAGAAATTGCGCAGAGAGAACGAGCAGCTGCGTAGAGAAATATGGAGTCTCAGGGACGAGTACGACAAACTTGAGGAAATTTTGAAGAAACAGAAGAACCCTGACGAAAGCGAAGAGTATGAGGTTAGCAGATTTTTAATTGCATCATGCTGTAACTCATAATAAAATAATACAATATAATGAGATCACATTAATAAATAACAAGAAAACTAACAACAAAACTCCTACTAACAACATTCCTTTCTTTAAAATGTTAACTAATAAAAACATAATTGCTGTAATTAATAATAACGATATGTAGGAACATGCCACGAATTACAGGATCGCTCCGAGGAGGATGATGGCTTGCAGTCGGACTTTTCTTGCGAGGAGGACGAAGAGGAATGCGAAGATAATGAAAAGATCAAGGACTTCAACCAAGAAGAACAGCTAGAAAACGCGGAGAATCAGAAGATCTCTTCCGAGAAAATGAACAGCAATATGCATCGACTTCACGTGGAGTTCGATGATCTGTCGGTTGTTGACGAGGAGGAAGAGCTAAAGAAAGATAAGGAGAAGAAGGAGACGACACCGGAGAAGGATCAGGGAAACGAGGCTGTCGGACATCCACTCCCGATTCTCAATCCCCGACAACTTCACGATAACATCCCGTTTTATCCGGCCACGTACGAATCGCCGAGTGGTTTCAACGGAACCAGTTATTACACTGAATGCCCGTTCGAGTTCCCAAGTACGGTAGATTTAATGCTATCCACGGACACGTCCGTATTATTGGCTTCACCATACTCCGGATTACAGTCTGATCCATTGATCCCGCTGGCCAACTTAGACATCGGGAGTCTAGAAGTAGCCGATCCGATGTTACCTCAAATTCACGTCCCGCCCGTCGGTTGGCAAAACGACATAGTCTCTCAAAAACAAGCACCTACTTATACGGGTAGCATCATTCCTGTCGTATCAACAACAGGAAAGCCGGACTCGCCAATAGTTTCCTCAATGGGAAGTTCAATGCCGTCATCAAATACTTTTAACTTATTAAGAAGAAGAAATGCAAGACAACTCATGAAGCTTTATGAAACATCAACTATTCGAGATTCACGAACGCAGTTTTCCGAAGAAACGATCGGTAAAAATGTGGATTCTCTTGGATCTGTTACAGTAAATGGAGAAAAGAATATGCAGCGAATTGAAAACGAAGAGGCTATGTTCTCGGGACTAGAAAAGTCTAAACCGTTATTCTCGTCACAGCCTTTCAAGCTAAAAAAACAAGAAGAAGAGTCACCAACCGCCAGTATAAGTCATTTTGGAACTGGAACTAGTTCAAGTAGTGGCAAAACGGCTTCCACGGTTATTTCTAGAATTAATCCTTTTTCAGGATTAAAAGGTTCAGCGGATATTTATATAAACGGCGCGATACCTTGTGAAGACGCTTCGAAAGATAAAAATGATCCAAAGGCATTTTTGAGTATAGATAATCTACTAATCATGGATAGCAGAAGTGCTCTAGGTAATCAACTGATAAAATCAGTTTCCTGTCAAGATCTCTCGAGTGAGTCGCAAAGTGCGCAACAATTAAAATTGAATCATGTTGATTCTCAGACACTCACGAAAAGTGATAATACTTTGGACAATATAAGTTCCTCTAATAAACCGTATAAAAGTCACTTAAATGTGACATTAAAGATACCACGAGCCGAGCAAGCACCTAGTCCAGAGACACCAGAGGTACCCAATCTACCCTCAATAGATTATCGTCTCTTTAGGAATCCTTTTCTAAGAAACTTCGACAAGATCTGTCCTAATTATCAAGTAAAATCTAATCCTCCTGCCACCATGACGCCACTCTCTATTCACGTAAACGACGACAGCCTCACTTATCCTATGCCGGGTTACAGTCGAAATGTTCACCTCAACGAGAGATTTCGAACTGCACCGGATCAGAATCGATTACTGATGCCCAGCGATCAACTGATGAGCGGCAAGCAGGATATTCAAGTAACTTCCTTCGAAAAACCGAGTCCTTGTACCTTAATACCTTCCGCCACGTCTTACGATTTGACTCTGAGAAGATTAAACGCAAATCGATATCTGCAGAATCAGGATCTGTACCAGAACGTTCCCTTCGCGTCGCGAGGTCAATTTTATTCGCCGAGATGTGGAATGATGTACTATGATAACGTCACAAAGGTACCGGCGCAAACACAAACATCAATTGACGGCGACTCGCATCACGAGGATGAAGAGACAATTAGTGTACCAAATTCGCCAAATGGACAGAGACGGAAAAAAATCGTGAAAAAAGAAAAAACTCTAATTAAAGACCAAAAACCACTATCGCCGATAACACAAAAAAAACTGAAAAAACAGATTATCGCTACGTCGACAGATACGCTCGATTCACAAGGAAAAATGACACGAAAGAAACCGAGGAAATTAAACACGACAACACCTGATGCACAAGAAAACAAGAATGAAAGCAGATCATCGTCCTCAGGACAAGAATCACCACGTAAGGATCAAAACCGAAAGGTGTCCGTCTACATTAATTCTAAAAAACGACCATCTCAAGCTTCATTAAAAACATTGAGGAGTGCTAGTGTCGATGCCAAAGACAAGTTTACGGATGGTATCGCATTGAATTCAGACCGTGAAAGAACGAACTCGGTCAGTAGTCGGGAAATCACTCACGTGAAAACTCGCAAGACTAGTACTAGTAGTGGTAATGTGCCGTGGTGCGCGTGTTGGGGAAACGGTTGCATTTAATCAGAGTTGCATATTCAATCCCATTCAGGGATGCAACTAGAAAACTAGATGCAAAAAGTGAAACGTTAACTAATTTTAATATCGAAATATGCAATTATTAGTTAATTATTATATAAACAACGTCCATTATTTTTGTAATCAACGTTTTATTTTATTGTAAAATTAATCTCGATGCTTTGAAAAGAAATTGCTAAGTTAATTTATATATATTGTAACTTAAAATTATCATGAAGATAAGCTATAAAACATATTATTGCACTATTATCATCATCTCGGAGATTAATGTTCATTATCTAGTTACTAAAAAAAAAAAATTGAATCGTTATACTTTAAAAAAAGCGATGTTTTCCATTATAAAAATTAATGCATTATTATTTTATAGATATTGATCTATTTATATTATATCATCTGGATATCTCTTAGTAATCTGATCTCATATGCATCTCGCAAAACATTAAAATAAGAAGTTATTGCTTGAACCGGACACAGTGACCCTTATTTATTTAAGACAGCTGCGATTTGTGTCAACAATGAGAGGTTCTTGCTACTTTCTGATTCTCGGGCCAAGAGAGAGCCAGGTCGACTGAATAATTCGAAGGACAAATACCAAAGGGAAACGCTGATGGGCCGCGGAATGAATTCAGGAAGGAAGACCTTAACTTCCCGGTGTAAGGGAACCGCCATTGTAGCCGGTAACGCAAGTCGTAAAACAAGCACAGACAATAGTACTATGGTGTTACGAACGCTGTCACAACGGGGTGACACTTGTATCTAAACTAGTTCTGCCAAGAGACTAGGAAGACGGGCCTGCATCCGCTCTTAACGCAAATTTACTAGGGTTAGCAAGTGCAAGCTTGTTCTAAGCACGCGTGCGAATAATGGTATATATTCTCGAATTATGTAGCTCTAGTAGCAATTATTTATTACATTTCTCAAACAATATAATAAGTTTGAGATATCTAAAATATTGGTTATTTTTAGGAAATTTTTCAGATTGTTAAGTTGCCATATTTTATATAAATTAAATCCTATTTGCGAATTTGTATAACTTAAAATCAAAATTTTTTTCATTTAAACAATTCTTTACAACAAAAGCTGTTATCTATCGTTAATTATTTGTGTATTAGTTATTAATTATAAAAGTATTATTTTTTATGTCGCAAAACTAAGCAAAATATTATATGTACAAAATAACATTTTTAGTCATTTGTTGTAATTACATTTTATTGCATTTCGATATTTTAATTTAATTTAAAGAATTGTAAAAAAATTGTACCAAAATGTGGTAATAAGTATTCTATCGCATTTATAGCAGACTAATTTTAAAATAATCAGATAGTAAA
>Ga0157363_1005682_pt1 | contig 11659 bp, 13 predicted proteins | sample AttsexASBM1_FD_111477 | JGI IMG/M metagenome (GOLD analysis project Ga0157363, IMG submission 111477) | Fungus gardens microbial communities from leaf cutter ant in Ribeirão Preto, State of São Paulo, Brazil - Atta sexdens ASBM1 | ecosystem: Host-associated > Fungi > Mycelium > Unclassified ...
TGTGTGTGTGTGTGTGTGTGTGTGTGTGTGTGTGTGTGTGTGTGTGTGTTTGTTTACTTTGAGTGAAAATGGAATAAAATATCCAGGATTCCAATGACCCCTTTATTCCATTATGAATAAAGCCCCCAACAAATTCCCCCATATTGCGTCTTTTTTGATTAATTTCGTTAAATTTCTCTTGGCCTCGAAAAAGCATACGTTCTTCATACTAGGGAGATGACAAACTTTTACGTATCTTATTATAATAGTAAATGCGACAGACGCGTGATTGCAGCCGACCGAAGTTACCGCAACTTGCGGCTAGAAAAATAATACATCTAGTTATGTGCCAGATCAAGTTTACATTTCGGGACCGCTAATTGTATATCGATCGTTCGATCGATCATTATTTAATGTCATCAATTGTGCTTTACGCGCGCATAAGTGCGGCTGTTAAATTACATATGAAAAGACAGAACTCGATTGCTGACATCGTAGCTGAGAAAGCAACAAAATTCTGCAGCACTTACCGTGACACAAGCAGAGCATGGTACACAATGCGACCGAAATAAATGTATGTGGACAATGTTCACATAGGTGACCGTGACATTAAATCGGTTCTTGCAAAAAAACACATATAAACATACACAATAAATGTTTTAACAAAATATTTACCAATTCGTGAAGTGAACCGATTTAATGAAAAAACACATAGGGGTGAGAAAAAATAATTATATATAATTATAATTATGTATATAAAAAATAATTATACATATACATATATACACACACACACACACACACACATATATATATATATATATATGTGTGTATATACATATGTATATATGTATATACACATGTGAATGTATAAATGAACGCGGGAACAAAGAAGTTTACGGAAACACAAAGAATGACGACAATAATTTATTTGTTGCCAGGAATAATAATTACGCTCTACAGACAAATGATAATCGTTGACACGTCCGAACAATAAGTACGGAACCGTTTAAAGAGAGACAGAGAGACCAGGGGAGCACCGGGCACACAGAATCATCGCGAGATCATCGTTCTTGTCATCTCATGATTCACACGATCGAAATCTTTTATATATAATATCACTCGCGCACTCAATATACATCGATAATAATAACAAAATAAAAAAATTATTAAGGCACAGCAAGAGACAGAACGAGACGTGCGCGCGTGAATCTGCGTGCTTCGGAGCCATAATTAAAATGTAATAACAATAATAATAATAATAATAATAATAATAATAATAATAATAATAATAATACAATTAAAAATAATAACGATAATGATAATAATAATATCGATGCGCTCGTAACACATAATAAACACGGTATGCGCGCGTTTTACATAAGTAAATCTAATTAATACAAATATGTGTATACACCTGTACAGGTTCTACAGGTGTTAACGTAAAGTGGACAGCTTTACAGTAAACATACATGAACGCAAATAACTACTGACAATGTGGTGAGCAAGGAGAGAGGAGGGGAAATAAAATGGTTAAATTAATATAAAATTAATATCTCCATACAATGATATACGGGAGCGCTTTTTAATTGTTCCTTTATCAGCGAACAGGAAGGGGAGCGAAGGGTCGTCGACACGTATCGTAAACAAAGTAAGAAAGTGTAACTACAAAATTCTTCGCGACGAGCTCTCTCGCATGAGCGACGACAAGAATGAAAAGGAGAGAGAAAAAGAGTGAGTGAGAGACAAGAGAACGCGCGTGGAATGGAGAATTTTTTATTTTAAAGTTTTTCGCTGTATGTGCGAAAAAGTCCGCGAAAAGCGCGACTCGAGTATGCACTTCTAGTTTCCCGAGAATCCTCGGGCACGTAAGCTGCAATCAGATAAATCGTGACGTCGCTAAATATTAATGCAACGAATTCGTCTCGTTTCATCGTCATCTCGAGTCTCGCTATTCGATTAAGTCTGATGATATCCACTTGAAAACATCGCTCTCGAATAGAAAATTCTCGACAGTAAAAGCTTTTGATGAACGAAGTCTATGATTATTCGCAGCTTCGAAGGTTTTACTACCGAGAGTTCATTCCCGAGGTACAAGAGAGCTCTCAAGTGGATGTATAGCTTTAGCGTTTTGTAGTCGCAGTGATAAACCTTCGAGAACGAGAAAAGAAAATATATTGACTCGAGTCGGCTTTGTAAATTAATTATTAACTGAGTCCTGGAAGCTCGATTAAGCCTCGCGCACCTGCGGCTCGTCCGAGCGCGCAATGAAAGCTGACGAAAACGAGGACGGAATGAAGGAAGATAACGATTATCGATATGTGGGCGTAAGCTCTAATCACCGTCATGATGACGATAAAAAGCTCGCGGTCCCAGAGAGAATTATGAGAGTGCCTCTAGGATGTTGTACCTATGTCCACACGATAAAAGCATACGACGAATAAACATTATCTTTAAAGATCATCGTAATATTTATCACGTAGAACGATTCGTAAAAACGAGAAAATAATTAATATTGATATGTTTATTATATCAATTAAATATACTTTTTTTTTTCAAATTCTCTCTAAAACTAATTACGTTATTTCATACGAGATTTCATTTCTTTTGATTTAATTTCTAATCTGCAGGAAAATCTCCTCAAGAGATCGTCTTCGTCAGTTTCGCGCGCTCAGCGATGGGTGGAGTACCGAAAGTAGCCGGATGCCGAAAGTTTCGCGCGTCCGCTAGGCGAGCAGCAACTCACCGCGGTGATGATGTTGCTGTTGTTGCTGGCGATGCTGGTGACGCTGATGATGGTGATGATAGTTAGAGAAGGACGTAGGCGACGGGCCGGCCGAGGATGCCTGAAGATGCTGATGGCGCACGTCATCCCGGCTGGGTGTCAGGTCCAGGTAGAGTCCGGATGCGGCCGAGTCCTGGCAGCTGCAGGACTCGGTGCCGGCCGCGTTGCAGCAGTCGCCGGCCTCCTGATCGGTCGCCAGACTCATAGGTGTCTCCGGCGAGTCCACGGGCCGCGTGCCGACGAACGAGCTCTCCATCCAGCACAGCCTCACGCTCCCTTCGAGGTGCCGACACAAATGCGAGAGCGATTAGGCCCGGGTCATAAGTGACCCTTCGCGTCGACGTCGGAAATTATTCTAATCGAGGACTTTTATAGGACCTCCCAGTCCTATTTCTTTTCGTGAAAAATCTACTTGTAATTTTTAAGATTTCCAAAATCTTAAACGTGACTCAAACTTTGTAAATTATACGAATTTATCTGATTCTAAGAGGATCAGAGCCAAAGAACTTGTTCTTAAAATATTTCTGATCACAATAAACTATTACTTTGTACATTTCGTTTTTCTGCGATTACAGGACATTATAAATGCATTAATCTAACTACAAATTTTAATCCTTAACGCTGAATAAGTAACTGCCACGTTCTTGTACGCGCGAAGTATCATGGAAGAAGCTATTCGTGCACATATGTGTTATATAATACCAAGGGGATATATAATCTCTTTCATTATAAGGCTCTCCTGACGATTAGGACCCGACGATGCGGGCATTAACTGTCTTTATTGATCCTATAAACGTCTTAAGTAGTAGAAGCATATGGGTATTGAGAGACAAATAACAAAGGAAATTAAAAATAATATCAAATAAATTTGAGAACAGCAGTAATCATACGTGATTTTATCCTATTCCTTTTAAAATTTTGTATAAGAACGATCATAAATCTATCTTGAAGAGTAACATTAGTGAAGCTAGTCAAAGTTTTGTTAGTGAATAGTAAGTTATATGAGAAATATTTAAATAAGCAGCGAGTTAATCATTATTATTGATATCATATACAATATGTTAGTATAAGCGTTAAGTTTCAATACACGTCACAGCATCTGAAAGATATCGAATCAATCAAAGTTTTAGTGAGTTTTACAAAGTTTGCGATTTCGACTTCACACAAAGCTTTTTATTCCAGTCCTCTAATCTTTTCCAATTTACACCTTCGATATTACACCTCGCAGACAATTCATTTGCGAGGTTCGCGTCGAGAAAATGAAAGGAGAGGAAGAAGAGGTGTTTGAATTTCAGGGTAATCTATTTCGGTGACGATGGTCATGAGACACTATCGAAATAGCAGCGACTCGTCTCGACGACACGCTCTCGTGCAGCGTTGAGATTGTCCGAGAAGGTCACGATCTGGTGTTGACTGCAACACTAGATTTCAAAATCAAGAGACACATTGTCGATCGCGTTATTTTGTAACGTAAATTGATAGCCGTACACATCCTAACTGGAGTGCTTTTTGATAAATGAGTATCAAACGTTGTTCACGTTTCTATCATCTCTTATTTCTAAAACAGGAGCGTCAGAGCTCAAATAAGATCAAGAAAGAAGACTGAACTGACTTTTCTTGTAATAATCTTAAAGGCGAAATCTAAGGGCACTTCTGACATCGAAATCATGTGATGGATTTAACCAAGGATCATCTGAGATTGAACACTTACTTCCTATCAATGGATTTATTTATATCCAAAGTGATACCGGTCGCAAGAGATGCGAGGAGATGCGCACCGCAATTCAAAACGCGGAAGATGTAGACTAAGTACTTAGCACACTTGAATACTTGTACCATGTTAAAGTACGACACGTGTGTGCGGGCCACTTGCAAGAAGCACTCTTACCGCTATGACTTGCATTCAGTGCCTCAATGGCGAACGAGAAGAAGAGTCTTCGTTAGACATTAAGATAGCTTAGAATTTTGTATTTAATGCAAGGCGGTTATTGCGACTTAAATTGAATTTTTGATACCTTGCGGATGTATTTAACAAAATGAAATGTCGCGTGATAATTTTGAATTAAGATAGTTTTGAATTAATTAAAAGTTTCATAATTTGAATTTCCATTAATTTCCATTAATTTGCATTAATTCGAAATGATTTATATATGTAAATTTCACAATAATAATATATTTTACTAAAATGTAATATAATAATTGGGGTTCAAATGGAGAATTCTAAGGGTGCTCATTATAGAAATAAGAAAGTATTTTGAAACGCGTTTCTAAGTGAATCTCTCTGAGAAACTACATCCCGCGGGACCCTTAAAATTCTTTAATCCGAGAAATCGGGGGGGGAGGGGGTATAAATATTAAAAACCGACCTGTTTTGACCTCATCGATGCGCAGAGCCAGCTGATGCATACAGAGACAAAGAGAGAGACAGAGACAGAGAGAAAAAGAGAGGCAGCTTGCAAAGGAAGATAAAAGAAGACATTAAGAAAATAGGAAAACTCAAAAATTACCTTCGTGACGGAGAGCAAAGGTGATGGTGGTTGTGATGTTGATAGGATGGTATATTTTTTTTGTGGCTGAGGGGGGTTGCTTTAGTGCTCACCTCTGGGGCTGGTAGACCTCGCTCCGCCCCTGTCATCCCAATCTTCAGGTCGAGGTCGAGGCGAGAGCCGGCCGCCACCGCCTCCGCCGACCTCCTGGCCGCTCTGCACATAGTGCACGATAGCTGAGGTCACCTCCTTTATCGAGTTCCGTACTTCCAGTTGCTGATTCGTTGTCTGTTGCTGCTGCTGCTGCTGTTGCTGTTGTTGCGAAACAAGCATGAAATCCATTCCGGACAATTGAAGATTTATTATGGATACACAAAATTGACATTTCGACTCAAATTAATTCCATCCAGAACGTTATGTTTTGTTATTTTAATATTGAGAATTTCGAGAACCAATTATTCTCAAGAATATTTTTAACCGATTCTTCTAAAGCAATTATAATCATTCATTGTTTCGAGTGTTTGGAGAAATATAGAAATTATTATCTGGAGCATTAAAAAACAAAAAAATAAATATTCACTCGTATATATGGAAAGCAACATAAATAATCTAATTATTGTCAGAAGATTATGAATAAATTATTTAAAATATATAAATATTTTATAACATATATGTAATTATTGACATTATAATATTCATGAAAGAAGTAATTATTTATTTGTATAATCCATTAGATAGAAACAAATTTTACGACGATAAATGGTTTTTAAAATTATTACCATCATTAAGGAAAAAGCTTTAGAATATAAGAATCTGAAAAAATGCATCATGTGAAGTGTTTTTCAAGGAAGAAACTGTGAAAGATACGAGACGACAGGAGCTTTCCTGCCAGAATTTCTAATTTTAGAAAGCGGCGATGCGCTTGCGTACTGTCTACGGAAATTAAAAATAAATTGCACAAAGAGCAAGATGCAAAAGATGCAAATAGAGGGATCAGAGGGTGGAACGAAAACGAATCGCAAGGGATCGCGTTGTTTAGTTTTCGCTTTCAAAATCCATCAACAAATATAAATATACGACGAGTGTGCGTAAACTTAAAATGTGTAACACACAGCTTCATACAATCACGAATATCGATTCACAAACACACTAGAATTCTAAGGTCTGCTGACGTAAGAGAAGTCGTGATGTAAATCGGTGACGTCAATAATTTCCACGAGGCATTTTGTATTTGCTGACGCGTTTGCGCTGAATTATATAAGGGAAAATTGCGTTGAATGATAGATAATACAGACAATTTTAATTTGCCATGAGATTAAATCCATAAGAAGAGGGGATTATGAAAATCGACAGAAATGACAAAAAAAAAAACAAGGAGATAAGTTAGAAGAAAGGGCTTCTTTTTTTGTCATGCACTAACCTTGTTTGCGGCCTGCAGTTGGGGAAGAATACCCTGAGCAAGACGTTCCGCCGGCGTCCGCGGGTTGGTCAATCGTTCCTGAGAACGCCAGCCCAAGTAGGGCTGCCGGTGATTGAAGGACGACCTGGCCGAACTCGCGGGTGAACTGCCGGCGCTGTTCAGCAAACTGGTACTCCATCTCGAGAATACGGGAGGTGTGGGACTGGGACTCAGAAGGACACCTGGAATATAAGAAAAAAAAAACGGATGTTAATTATATATACAGTTAAGCTACAAAACCTAACAAAATAAAAACATATCTGTGATTATTCATTCCCTAAAACTTTTAGAGTAAATTGTCACTTTGAAGAGAGAAATTTCACTAATAAAGATCGAAAATTGAGCCACACTCTTTTTCAAGACTAGTTCAATTTTCATTCTCTACTCTGTTAAATCTATAGTGTCAAATTTAACGTGAGTCTGCTCCTACTAAATATATCGTTATTTTATACTAAAACAATGGTTATATTTGGTTATACAGTGTCAATTTAACACTATACAGTGTAAATTGACACAATATAGTGTCAAATTTAACTATCGTTTTGGTAAAAAATAATGATATATTTAGTAGAAGCAGTGGCGACTCACGTTAGGTTAGGTTAAATTTGACACTGTAGATTTAACAGTGTAGAGTGAGATTCCATCAAAGAAGTTAGAGAGCACGAATTGCACATTAAATATTTCCCCCTTTTTCTTAATTTGTTGAAAGTTTCGGATTTATAATACTTAATTGTTTTTAAAATCGATTATATTTCGTTGCTGGTTCAAAGATAACTCAATCTCACCTGTGGTCGGCTGTCGATTGGAAGACGATGAGAGGGATGATAGGGAGGTGGTCTTGGAACCGAGGGCGCGCCATCCTCCATGCTGCGACGCGTCGGAGTGCCTTTTCAGCCGGAAGCCGTCGCGGGCAGCGGGTGAATTCTTGTACCAGTCGGGCACATTGAGTCGTTGCAACGATCGCTGCACCCTAAGCTCGTGCTCACTCGGCACGCGCTCGCCCACTTTCTGCAGCTCATTCTCCGGCGGCTGTAATGACAAATTCATGTTCGTGTTCTTCAGCAGTTCCTCAATGGACAATTACGAAAGCTCTCACGATAAATTAAAAGAAATATTTCTCGCTCACGTAAGTTCAGAGATGAAAATGTCGATAATAATTGAAAAATCACCAACAGAATCTTAGATACGATAGAACGAAAAAGTTCAAATAGAAAAATTGAAATTAGAATTGACAATAATTAATTTTAACAATTTAAATCCTTGAACTTAAATGGTTGATGAACTTATCTTGCGCAGTCCATCTTGTGCGTTATCTATATTACAAATAAATAATTAATCTAATTTCTATAAATGTTTCTCTCAAATTCGTTCGTTATGAAAGAAATCGATTTTGACGAAGAATAGACATGAATGTTTCGGGACACTCAGTGATGTGTGACACACAGAGAATACGTGGTTGTCGTGTGAAGCATCGTGCGAGATATCAATCCTGTTCTGCGAAAGTTTCAGAGACAAACCTGCGCGAAGGTCGATACGACGAGATCCTCGTCGCAGCTTCTCGCCGCACTCTCGATCAAAATTCGACACGCCGCGCTATTAACGAACTCGTGAGTTGCCATCATCGTGCCCTGGTCTCTTCTCAATCTATAATCGACCATGCGAGTCCTTTGAGACGCGTCAGGAGCGATCACCGATCTGGGAATGACACTCCATTTTATTCCACGGACCCGCTTCTATTTTCAGAGCATTTTCAGACGACTGAAGCTATATTGCTAAAACTATCTGTATATAAAAAATAATTCTAATTATTTTTCTCTATACGTCATATTATTAGTTCGATTTAATAAAAACAAGATTTCACACGCAGGTATGTCATTTTAGAAAAAAAGTTAACGTTGATAATTTATAAATTTTGACAGATAACATTGACAGTTCCCATTTAGAAATTTGTATTAGCAGCTTGCCATATTTTTAGAAAAAAAATTAATGATTTACAAGTTTTAACAGATATCGGTTCTCATTTAGAAGTTTGTCACTGTTACCAGCTCCTTCATATTTCTCATTGTCTTGAATTCAATGCTAATCGTGCGACGGCTACATAACGGATGCACGTGACGAACATGCTCGTGATTTTCATACACGGAGTCTAACGGGACTAACTCAGAGAGCGAATGGCTTCCACGTCTTCTGTCTTCTCTTTATCGAGCGAGGGAGTAGTTCATCAAGGCACACACGTGTACGAATCGGCCTAAGGAAAATATTTTTCAAGATCGTTGAATTTTCCTCCGCATGTGGGATGAAATGCGCTCTTCATAAATATTTTATCAACTGAAACTCCGTTCCTAACATCCACTCTAAAAAGCAAGCGAAACTAAGCAATCATATTTTCAGTATTAGTTCGTTAAAATCATCTCGCGAAGATGAGAAATTTTCGCTAAAATCGAAATACATTCTTGTCAAAATTATAAAACAATTACAAAAATAAGTTGTTTAAATAATTCATTGCAGAAGGATTAATCCAGAAACAGATTTTAATACATATATTTCTCGAAATTTTATCTTTCGATAAACTGCAACATTCACTAGAAGTTCAATAGGCGGAAAAGTAATGAATGATATCTAGTTATTTTTGATAGCAAAAAAAGGACGTAGCTCTTGATAGATTTTCCAATGCAAACACAAAACGGACAACAGTGATACAAGTTTCGAGGCCAAGGCTGAATTGTGTGAGCGGAATAGGAATAATTTGTGTGCGGAAGTGTGAGGGGCGTTTACGTAATACGAACGGGAAGAACAAACAGCAATAGGCATTCGTTTCATAAAATCGATTTCGTGAATCGCTAAATTTCTTATAATATTATATAAGTCAAAGTCGCCACAAATGACACTAATAAGATATTCGATAGTATAACCTTTAGAAACCTTATTAAAGTCTGAAAACATGAATCTTAATAAAATTATAATCCGAATATTGACTCAATTAGACGGCGAATCTAGAAATTGAATTGGAGCAACTAACAAAAAGAGACTAAAATAGAACGAGCTTGGTAGAGGTAACATTGACATTAAAAGCCACAACACATAAAAAAAACTTAAGCAATAAGTAGCAACGTAAGTATAGTAAATAAATTGACCAATCACAGTAAAGACCGTAAAACCATACCGTAAACAGCAGCAAATCCAACAGGTTGATTTATTTACTGCTTACGTCTTATTGTTTAAGCTTTTTTGTGCACTTTAATTCATAATGTCATCCAATTAAAGTTATTTTTAATCATTTTTATAAATCGTCAATTTAACTAAAATAAAGACTAAACGATTTAATTCAAGAAACTAAACATTAACAATTTAACTCAAATTTATCTATTATTTATTAAATGTATTATTTATTAAATGTACGTCATTGATATGAATGTTGTTTGCTTTGAAATTAATCGTAGAAATGAATTAATTTACATTTTGAAGTTAAGAAAGTACACATAGAAGTTAAGAATATTATAACTTTATTAAGAATGTTATTTAACTCAAAGGATTGGATTATTATTACTCCTTTGATATCTAACAATGTATATGCACTAAGACTTCATATTCCGTTTAAAAGAAAAAAAAACATCAAGATTTGATATCGCGTTGCGGACGCATTGCATAACGGACGTCTCGGATGTTGAGACACGGAGATGCAATAATGCTAATTTAAATTACGGACCGTCGTCTTTTCCATCACCGCGTCATCGCGTTGTTCCCATCAATTGACGCGAATTAGGGGAAAGCCACGTCAAAGAAGGCGTAGTGCATCTGCCATTAAGACGGCCAAAGACCCCGCATCTCTCTTTCGCTGCAAATGCATGTGCATCGCGTCGATGTATCCTGTTCTCGCTGCATCCGCGAATGCAACCGCGGCGTCGCCTACGATATTTCGATATTAACAAACAGTATCACTTTTCAAACACAATTTTTAATTTACGCGTATAAACAAATTATTTAAGTTCCAATTATTACACGTACAATAATTTTCAATATTTAAAATGTTGAATGTTTTTTATTATTATACGTGTACACTCTTATAGTAATGAAAAAATTTAAACTGCTTTTTCAAATTCTAGATTTCTTTAAAAATTAATTCTACAAGACAGATCGATGTTTTTTTTTCCAATTTTACAAGAACTTTGAAAATTCCTACCGCGCGCATTCTTTATTTATATGCCTTAGTTATTCAGCTATGTTCAGATATGTTGATCGCATTAACTATTCGTCAAAATTACATACACGCGCATAAATTGTATAGTGTAACACATATAATATCGTGGATATAGTTTTAATAGTTGTGTACCATCGATTTTATAGTCATATAAGAAAAGAAAGAAATCTGCGCCGAGGCTTTTATCATTCATTGTTAACCGCCATCGATTGCAATATTGTTTTCGAAGGCTGGCCTTAATAATACACCCACACCAATACGGCGGAAGTTGCAGAACTTTTCCGCAACCGCTTGAAACTTTGGAATTGCGAACGGCAGACTCGTCTTATGTCTAAATAATTCCTGCCGTCTTATCAGAGAAATGTTGGTTGAAAGTATATTACGATAGTCAACTAAAGTCGAGAAAATGAACAACTGGTATGGTCAAATCATTTGATAAGAGCAAAGTTACCGATAAGTCACACAAAACTATAGTATATTATTCGTACTTTAAAGTAGCTGATAATCGAGAAGTTAGCGGTATAATTTACACAAAAATATATTATTTGTATTTTAAAGTAAAAGTCAATATTAGGTTTATTAAATTTTATTTTGAAAAACAATAAATCAAAATAAGAAGTTCATTTTCTCTTCTCTTGATTTTTCAATCATCGAGTTGTTCTGTTTCTTTTTTATTTTATTTTGAAAAGTTATAATTAGATTGTAATAAACATAATTCATTTAATTTATTTTTTAATTGATATTTGCTGAAA
>Ga0157363_1005683_pt1 | contig 11659 bp, 3 predicted proteins | sample AttsexASBM1_FD_111477 | JGI IMG/M metagenome (GOLD analysis project Ga0157363, IMG submission 111477) | Fungus gardens microbial communities from leaf cutter ant in Ribeirão Preto, State of São Paulo, Brazil - Atta sexdens ASBM1 | ecosystem: Host-associated > Fungi > Mycelium > Unclassified ...
CATCTATCATTGACATTCCCACCAAATTTTATCACCATAGCTTGACATTTGTAAAAGTTACGCCGTCTTGAGTACATCTACCTTTGCACGTATTTTCGATTTTTTACAGTTTTAAAAATGGAGGTGAATTTGCAACAACGAGTTTGTATTAAATTTTGCGTTAAAAATGGATTCAATGGTGTGAAAACTTTGAAAATGTTGGGAAACTGTTTCGGCAGTGATACTCTAAAGAAAACAACCGTTTATGAGTAGCATGAAAAAACCATTACGGGGAACAGCCGAAAGAAGGTAATGGAAAAATCGAAGACGGCTCTGATGGCTATACCGACAATAGAGTTCCAGAAATGTTTCGAGAGCTAGATCAAGTGCTGGCATAAGTGCGTTGCAGTCGATGGGGAGTACTTTGAAGGGGACAATATCACTTTTGATGAATAAAACTTGTATTTTGAATTTTCTAAATGAATTTCGGGAAATTATTTTTGATCAAGATAGTATGATTGCGTTTGTTTGTATTTAATAGAAACATATTGAGTATTTTCTTGCGATTTTTCCTTAAGTAGATAGCTTAATTATTATCTGTAATTGTTTCTTAGTGTGAATGATTTTTTTATAAGAATTCTGTGTCTTTAAACATGTATTCAAGGTTAAAATTTTTCACTTGGCTTCAACTTTATTCTAACCTTTCTAAATTCACGCTAGGTAGGTTCTTTGGGCAAAGCGGGTGGGGGCAAAGCGGATCCATCCTCTTTACTCAGTATGATTACAATGAAAATACTGGGAATACGGAGGAACGACCTTTCAAGAGACACGAGTTTATATCTTATATCTCATTTTTGTTTATTTTTTGCTACAATGCAGTATGATGATTTGTTTATGATTGATCCAGTGTCATTGCACTAAATGAGCTCATGAAGGTTGCATTACATATAGAGGATTTAGTAGATATTTTTGTGACGATTGCCAAGACTGATTCTAATTTTTAAAATTTCATTTGCATTGCTTGAGTGATCTATTTGCTTTGCCCAGAGGAGTCAGGCAAAACGGATAGTTTCTCTTTTTTTATGTTTTAATTAAAACGACATATTAATGTTTAAGTTTTTTAATTTTTTAAATTTTATTTCAAAATTAAGATCTTTAAGAGATTTATGAGAATAAAAATGGTTTCTGATCTCAATTTTAATTGTGTCATTTTTTTTTCTTCTCAACCTTAACACGTCCGCGTTGCCTGAGCTTCTTCTACCTCTTTAGTTTACATAAACGGTTCTTGCAGGACTCGTCGCGCTTATCTTAAACTCGGCAGTCTTAAATTTTGGTTCGCGGAATAACTTCTGTAGAAGAACTTAGATTATTTCCGAGCAAACAATAAGTACTTAGTAATTCTCCGCTATTTCCAAAAATTTACTTAGCGAAACACTAAGTAAATTTTTGTACAAAAATCTTTGAAACTTTCGCTCGAATAAAATTGCTCGAACATAAATTTTTCTTATAAAGTTCTCTCTGAATTTTTATAATAAATTAGAATTTTTATAATAAATCAGAATTTTCTAATTTTTAAATATAAAATCTTCTAAATTCATTCATTCAGATGATCGAAATTATACCAATTCCCAAATACTTTAAGAGTGGCGTTTCATTAAAGGAGTCATATCTCCTATCAAATTTTTAATAGGGCGGTCATACTTATTCTACGAGCTGCATTGCCTGAAATCCCGTATGACCTCAGGAATCAGACGCTTCTTGCAATTAAAGGCTGATTACTTTCACTTCTCTTTTAGTGCAGCGCGCTTCAACTGAGAAGTTGCACGCCTATGTACATCCAACCCAAAAGTAAAAACTTTAAGGGCTTAACTGATCAACCTCGTTAGACAATAATTAAAATTCGCCAATTAAATCGAGGTGACATTCTTCTCCTGTAGATGAGCAAAAGGGAAAAAAAAGTTGAACCGTCGGTTGAACCGTCGTTAAATCCAACTTAAACGCCTAAAAAAAAGACTTAATATCAAAATGGAGAATTTGATTCCTCGAAGTACTGAAGTCTCCTTCTCGGGAGGCTTCAGGAGCGGCTGAGTCATCTCCAACATCATGGACTCTTCATTCATCGATTCCGAAGGACGTGTCACGGCTGCCACTTCTTTTTTCCACCGAGCACGAAAAATCGAGGCCTACCTGATGATAAGACGAAAGAAATCAGACGCAGAAAATCCGTGTATTACAAACATCGTGAATTGTAATATAAAAATAAAAGTCATTAAATGTTATTTAATATCTAGTTTTAATCTCTCATGCCCTTCTTTTCCTTTCATTATAAGACTCTAGTGATGAAATATACACTTAGCAATAAGAGTTGCTTCTAGTCTTATAGTTGTATGGAAGGCGCTTACTCTGACAGAGGAAAGGATTCCGAAAGGATTAAGAAGTTCGCAATAATTTAAAGATAAAATTTCTATTAATTAATTGTCAAGGTAGCTTCATGTCAAGGTAACTTCATGTTTATTATTGTAAAAATTATTGGGAATACAAATAAGTTTCCGCCGTTTGCAAAAGACAGCGCCACTAATAAATTATAGTTAAAATTGTTTGATAAAACGACACTGCACTTACATTAGGAGTGAACTTTAGATGTTATTCCCCCGTCAGTTACTCAGATTCACAATAATGCTAAATGGTCAACGCTAATACGCTATTCCTCCTCTCCCAGTTGAGGACGTAATCTTCCAAATAACAGAGTAGACGATGTTTTCTTGCTGCAATCTTCCTGAAGAAAAACTCCGCGCGGTCTTCCTCATCGACTGGAGCCTCGTTGATGTTTTAGACAAAGCCCGGTTTATCAAGATATTATGTTGGAGAGGAGGAGGAGGAGGGGGGGAAAGAAAGGAAGGCTCTGTAGTTTCTTCGATAGTTTTTCTTCGAACTTAATCGATATTTTGTAAATCTTTCTTTCCTGGACATGCGATATGTGACTGGACCTAAACGTTGCAGGATGACTTCTGCCTTCCATTTAGGGCCCGATCGGAAATTTTTCACCTAAATTTTGCTGTAAATTGATTTGGAGTAAATTGATGGGTACGAGTGTTCCCGCATTTCTAGTTGAATTGCTTGATTCGTATATCTATGGCCGAAAACATGAAATCCAGCGCAGTCTTTAATTTCCTTTGATAAAGAAGTTCTGCTAAGGTGATTCTTGTAACAGAAGATGGTGTTGTATGATTCGAGAAGAGAAATCTTGTGACTTTTAAATGGATATTGCCTCTCCCTAGCTTTGAAAGCATTTTCCTGACTTCTTTGATCATTCGTTATGCTTGGCTGTTAGAAGCTGGATGATAGCAGTGAGTGTCAAATGTCGTTCTTGGTTGTGAAGTTTTTGAAGTCTGTGGACATATGCCCCTGAAAGGAATCCGGCAAAGTCTATGTGAACGCAGTTCCATGAAAACGAATGTCATTCCCATGAGTGTCTTGGAGTGCGCGTGAAATTTTGTTGCTATAACTGACAACTTATTTATGCTTTTGATATTTTTTCGATCGGCATTCATCTTTGGCCACCACATATATTATAACTACGAGCTAACATTTTCATCTTCATTATTCCGACATGTGATCTGTGCAATAAAGAAAGAGCTTGTTGACGTGCCTTTTCTAGAAGAACTACTCTGGTCCCCTAAAGGATGCAGTCTCTATATACATGATTCGTTCCCTCTGATTTTAATGCTTCTTCTACTTTTCTCGGCCAGCAGGATTGAATAAATTCCTTGACTTTATCCAAAGTTTGGATCTTTGTCTGTTAAATGCGCGATAACGTCTGCTTCTTCAAGGGAGTTTTTGACAAAAGCTCTATCACATTATTTATCGCTGATTCTGGTGCATTCGTCTTCCTCAGTGGAAATCTTGAGGCATGGGCATGCTCATTTGTCTCTTAAGTTTGTATCTTAAGTAATCGTAGTTGCTCATAAAAAGTGCCTATCACCAGGTATGGAGAGTGACTCATCGGTGTCTTTTCTCCTAACAATCCTAGCAAAGATTTATGATCTGTTTCGATGACGAATGGCCTAGCGTATAAGTAATTATGAAATTTCTTGATCCTTGTAACAATGACTAATGCTTCCTTATCCAACTGTGAATAATTCCATTCTGCCACAGAAAGAATCTTGGAATGGTATACTATAGGTTTAATTGAGCCTTCCACCTCGTATCAGAACTACGCCTATTCCCCAAGGTGATGCATCGCATGACAATATTAATTTCTTATTGTTATCGTAGTGTATTAGAAGCATCGAATAGTAGTTCTTTGAATGTTTTTTCGTGCACCTTGTGCCATGGTGTATCTTTGTCCAGAAGTCGGTGAAGCGGTTTGGCCATCATAACTTTGTTTTTCAGGAAGGAATGATAAAAATTTATTAAACTTAAAAATGACTAGAGTTCTTGTTTTAACGTTGATTTCGGGACCTATTGGATATCTCTTACTTTCTTCCTAGTAAGTTGTATTTTTTAATTGTTGATGTAATTTTCCAAAAAATCTATTGATTTAACTCCAATAATACATTTATCTGTTTTTAAGCCCATTGTTTCTAAAATCTTAAAACCTTAAAACTTTTCGAAATTGATTATAGAATTCTTGTTCTGAAGACGTACCAATCAATATGTCGTCATAATAGAAGTATTCCTGGAACTGAAGTTAGGATGGGTCGACTAATTTCTGGAATTGGTGCTGTACTTATACCGAATTGCAGTCTGTTTACTTTAAAGATTCCCTTGTGAGTCACTATCGCTGAGTCTTTGCCGTTCCTTCGTCCACTGGTAGTTGCAAATGGCTTGTGCCATATCTAGTTTAGCAAAAATTTGTAATCCGTTAAGCGACACTAACAATATATGTTTTAACATAATAAAATTGGTGACAGCAGTAGAGTTGAATCAAAGTTACGATTATCAAATCTAAACAATTTTTTGAATAATAATTAAATTTGGCAACCGCAACATAAACTCTCGTGGTTGTCAAAGGCTCAAAGGCTAAGGCTCACTCCACGCACTTCCCATTCACGCATTTCCTTAAGTCCTATTCTCGGACGTGACATTAACATAAAATTTTTCTTTCGCTTGAGTATAATTCTCGATTATATTTTGAAATTAGTTAAATGATATTGTACAAGTTATAAAAACATAACATTATAATAAATATCCTTATACAAATAACGCGATTCATATTCTCATACAAATGATTTTCTTCATTTTTTCATGCAGTTTATGTAATTAAAAATAATTTAATTCGCTTCTTGTTTTTATCTTTCGTTATGTGCGTACAAAAATCCAACGTAACTTTATGATCTTTTGCCAGAAATAATAATAAGCCGACAATAGAAGATATGTTTTCTTTCTTATTATCATAATCTATGAGCTATTCGATTTATGTTTTTCAAATATTATAATACATATTTCATATAGAAATTATATAAAAGATTCATCTCTTCTATCTGTTCTAAATGTTTTCTTTGTTTCGCAAGTAACGAACTGATATGCATTCGATTTTCATTCTTAAAAATAAACCGATTATACAATAATAATAGATAATTTTGTATATTATATTTTAGAATATATCTTTTCTCTTACATCCAGCAAACAAGAAAGATTAAATGGATTAAAATTTTTTTCTATCCGAATGCGTATTTTAAATAGCGAATATTTTTTTTGGATTTAATTGGATGCAAATGGATTGAAAAACTGTATTTCCTATTAAAATTTTGAATTGAATAGTATTCACAATTGTGTTTGCGTGCACAGAAAAAATTAATATTATTTTTAGATTGAAAAGCATAGAGATATGCTACATGCAATTCCTATAAATGAATAAAAATACATTCAGAATTGAAAAACATTCATTTTAATTTCGTGAATCAATATTTCTGAAAATCTGAATCCATTTCAATTCATTTCAATCTATTTTTGTTTGCTAGGCAGGTACGACAAAGTTGGAGGACTCAGTATTTTCTCCGTGTAAAAATCTAATAACGATGAAGTTAACTACTATTTGTCGCCAATTTAATTGAAAATGAACTGCAGTCTGTTCGTCGCGTCGCACATTTATTTCGGGAGTGCTGTTCAAATAATAATTAGTTCGCCCGCGATTAATGATTGTGCGCAAATGTGCGAAGTGACAACCTAGTTCTGAGGGAAGGAGGAGGTCTGGGAAAGACATTAGGCATAGTGTGTGGTTAGTTATTTATAATAAAAATATTATTTTTTACTTGAGTAAAATTAATCTTTTTCTTGTTTATTTTTGAATTATTTTATTTTATAATAATTTAAAAATAATAATTAGAAAAAAGAATTACTTTAAATTGTTTTGAAGTTTTATAAAAACTTATGATTGTTTTAAGATAAAATTTTTAGGAAATATGTAATTATTTTCATGAATATCTGTAATTAAATAATAAATAAAATAAATTGATGTTTATAAAAATTATTTTTTAAAAATTATTATATAATGATTATTATATAATGATTATTTTATAGAAAACTTTGCATGCATTTAATAATTTTTTTTGTATTGTGCAATGATTGTTTTTCTGTCGGATTTAATTTGAATTTTATATTTATTTGTTACAGAATCATCGTAGATACATTGCAGGTACAATTCCACTGTTGCGCATCAAATTGATGAATGATGAATTAACGTTTTTATTGAGATAACGGAGATGTGATAATTTCATTATTATATCATATATCTAGATGCAATATTAATTTAATGACAATATATAAGAATAGTATAACATTCCGTTTAAAATAAATAAGTTTGAACAGATTAAGATATACTTAATTCTTAAGACTTAATCTCTATTTTGTGAATTAATCTCTATTTGAATAAATACAAATTAAACAAACAAAAATTATTCGATGTTAACAATCTTCGCTATAGATTTAAATTTTTTCTGGATAAAAAATAATTAAGGTAATAACATAAGAGATACATGCATCAAAATGATATTTAAATGGAGAGTATTCCATTTGTAGAAGATATAACAAACACTATGACAAATATTCTAACGTTAATATTCTTTCTGACAAATTAATAAGGTAGTAAAATAATCAAAATAATTATATAAATAAAAATCAAACAAAAGAAAGATAACCAGTCAATAATAATAGCAAAATATTTCCAGGACGATTCTTTTAGGCTTATTTCAGATTCTGTAACATCTGAACTTCCTTCAGTCTCTACATTTTTGTCTGCAATTTTGTTGTTTTTGAGAATCAAAAAACGTCCAACCTTGTTGCTTAAAACAAATGTCGTAGTGAACAAGATCCAATTTGGAGTCTGTGTGCTCATATCTTCCAGTTTGCGTAACATTGCCGTCAGTATCATCACGAATGTTGCCAATGCTAAGGATTCCCGATAAAATAATACTGCAAGATGAAATATAAAATATATAAATTTGTTAATAATTTACTCATTTGTTAAATAAAATTTATTGTATAATTGAAACTATGTCTTTTATGATCGGTTTTAATACTAACTAATGCTTATTTTTCGGCATTTACGATATATTGTAAATTTTTGAATATAATTTTAATTCTAATTAATATATGTAATCTTATACTTTATATTTTCTTCAACAAATTAAATCGAAAAATATTTTGGATTATAGTAATCCATTATTTTGAGCGTACAATTAATCAGAAAATTAAAAATCATTTGAATTCTAATTAATCTAATGTTATTATGAGAAAAGTTTGTTGAAATTATAAATTAGGGAATATATATTCTTTATATATTTTATATTTTGATGTTATTATATTTTGATAATGTTTTTGATACTTACATATATTTGGAGGATTAACACGATTGAATGGTAGAATCCAAAATAAAAAAAATATACAGAGCAAATGACAAATAAAATTTGCACTTGCCACCGTCATTCGTTCAACCGATTTTAAATCGAGGCAGAGTACTATTAAAGTGAGTAGCATTAAAGCTGAAAAGAAATGTATCATGCTTAATATTAATTATTCCCTGCTCTTTGTGAGCAATTACTCACCGATAGCCGGTACAATAACAGTCAAGTAATGTTTGCCATGATGGCGCGTCAATAAGAAGTTATAATTGATCCTTGGGAATGTATCGTTCGGACAGCATTTAAATTTTGTGGCTTCCCTCATCGAACTTGTGAATTTGAAATCCCACTTCGTATCATTTGTGTAGTCGCTCATAGAAATCTGCAAAGAATATTATTTTTTTACAATAAAAATATTTGCAATCAATAATGGATGCGATTAAATATTTTATTCCTTTTTTTTTTAATAAAATAGTAATCTTTTTTATGTAGATAAATACTGTACAAAAGATAAAAATACTAAAAACGCAGTTATAAAAGTACTTCTTATTAATATTGTATTAAATACAACTTAACTATTGAGATTTTTGCAAAGTAGTAGTTTCTTCATAATTTTATTAATATTTGCATACAGAGAAAATATTATTTAGAGGAGATAAGAATAATTAACAGTCACTATTAATGTAATGATAATGCAATGATAATAATAATATTGTAGTATTGAGTTCGACCGAAATTTTTGCCGAAACTGAATCACTCAGCTATATGTCAATTTCAATCGAAATTGAAACCAAAATTAAAATAAAGGAATCCTATAAAGGCCATATGTAGACAGCCCTTATATCATCTACTCTTTCTTCATAAATATCATAATTTATTGATAATAATTAAATTTCGGCCGAAATCGAAAACCAAAATTTCAGTTGTGTACCAATTTTGGATAAAGAATATAAATATTTCTTCTTCATAAACATCATAATTTAATTATTGAAAAAAATAATTACAACATCAAAATTAATATTTATAAAGAAGAGCTATATATGATTTCAATCAAAACATGTAGGTAATGAGTGTTCGTTTTCAGTTTCGATAAAATTTTCGGTCAGAATTACAAATAATTAAAGAATTAAATGATTTTTAACTAAAACACACACCCCATTTCCATCTATCAACAAATCGACTTCTTCTCCTGTATGCATCCACAAAAGAAATGTGACGCGACATTGATGTTTATCATAAGGCCAATAAGTATAATCGGGATTACATTTGGAAATAAATTTCACCGCAGGTACGCAACTGACAGAGCCCGAGTTAAAAAGCAAGCATTCTGTTACAGGTAGCTTATATTGGTCACTCGACATTTCACCGCTAAAACAATCGAAAAAACTGATTAAAGATTTTAAAATATAGAAGTAAATGCCTTTAATGATCTATAGAAAGGACAGAATTAATTTTCAAAAATTAATTTACGAATCATTGACGTATAGACTGGGCATCCAGATTCGCCAGCTTTTCATATGAATAAAAGTAATCCCGTCATAATCGCTCGGTGTCCAAGTAAGTTGTGAATCCATCCAAGCCTGTGAAATATTGTATTAATCAATTATTTTACTGTGTTAGAATAAAGATAAAGTCTGTTCTTTTTAGCTGAACATTTGCACCAATTTACCTTTCTTCCTTTTCTCTTCAGAAGGAAAGAAGAGGAAGAAAGATAAACTGATGCAAAAATTCAGTCAAAAAGAATAGGCCTAAAATGTCAAAAAAAAAAATAATATACTCACAAGTGACATCCAGCTGTGCAAAGATAGTTTACCTTCTCCTTGCTGTAAATAATTATATTATTTAATTATTTTTAAACATCGCAATATATTAAGTAGCTATTAAATATTATATTATATTAGAGAGAAAATGAATGTTTTATCGAAATTTACATTTTACATGACAATAGAAAATTTTTTTTGTTAACAAATATGTTTAACATCAAGAAGTAAAAGTAAAATTTACAAAGTTTTTATAAATTGTATATTTAGAAGATAACTTTCAGCTTATAATTTTTATTCCATTTTTTTTAATTAATTTGTTAATTTATATATTGTAACCTCTTCATGACTATATACTTACGAAATTTATTAACTTTGGCATTAAATGCATAGTGACATTAGTTGTTTTAGGATAATTCGGATGAACAGTATTATCATAATCGCAAAAGAGATGATTTTTAAGGCGCATTAATGGCGAAGACTGTTCCAATTTCTTGCATTTCCATGTATTCACGTTATTTATTAAATTGATCGACAAAGCAAAAACATCTATGAAAACATTAGAGATACTTACTAATTTAAAATTCACAAATATGTATATCTAACAAAAAAATAATATTTGAATTAAATAAAATTATGTAATTTAAATATTATTTTTTACTAAAATGATTTGAAACAATAACGTAAACATTATTAAACTTAAAAATACATAATTGCGCAAATAGTTCTATCTTAATTTAGTTTATTGTCTTACGTACAAGATTGATCGTAACTGATGCAAAGGATACCGAAGAATCCGAACATGTTGAATATTCTCATATTGATTGTTTCAAATCAACGTCTCCGATTGAACTAATTCTGTTCATTATAGTATCAAATTAATTATCAAACAGTTTGTGAAATTTGACGCTATATTGATATGCCAAACGCCCCCAAGGTGAACATCGATTTATAAGTTTTATAACAACCTGCAATCAAAGATTTATATAATATGAGATTCGAAATTTTCAATTCTTTAAAATTCTTTTGTAAATTGCCGTTAATTAATTAATAAAAATATCTTGAGTTTAAAAGTGCCATGAAATACGGGAATATTTTGAAATGATATAATATACAATATTTTGTGACAAAATTTTTCTGTTATTATACTGCTGTATGAAATTTATTTATCTTTAATACCGAGATTAGTTTCCTTTATAATCAAGTAGAACAACAATAAAATGTTTAGGAATGATTCTTTTTGTTTTAAAATCATTTGAGGCAATTTTAAAAACGTTTTTTAGGAACCGGTTAAATAATTATGTTGTGCAAACGTTTATAAAAATCGTTGTTTTTTAAGATAAAATATAAATGAAAAGATAAAATATAAATGAATGGTGAAGGATCGCATTGGAATCATTTTAATGAAATGAAGACATAAATTTGTCAAGTTACAATGTCTGACTGTGTAGCAGATTATTGCACAATCTCATTACCGGTTTTGTCTTATTCGCACTCTGTCCGTATAGCTAGCTCTTACTTGAGGTATTTTATGGCCACTATTTCATTTGTGCGATTTTATCATGCGTCAAATGTGTGCAGGACAGAGAGATCCTCTATCTTATATAGCCAATCAACAAGTTTGAAAAATTTGTCGTATGACGAAAACGCATGAAATAGTAACTTTTTAATATACTTTGTATTTGCAGCTACGCAATCTAATTATAATATTCATTTTTCTTTCTTCTCTTCGAGAAAGATCATGAATCAGGACTAACCGCTCCTTCACCAGCATTTACTTAAAAATTTCCAATCATATTTAGATATATTTCCAATCGTATAGGAGAAAAAAACAAGTTACAATTTCTGATTAGCATTTTTTTCATACTAATGTATACATTTAAATTAATGAAAATCTATGCATTGCTTCAAGTACATCTTTAACTAAATAGTCAATTTGAAGTGTAACAACTTGCCCGAATCTTCCATTTTCAATAAAAAAAAAAAAAAAAAAAAAAAAAAAAAAAAAAAAAAAAAAAAAAAAAAAAAAAAAAAAAAAAAAAATTTCAATAAAAATAAAAAAATAAAAAAAAAAAAAAA
>Ga0157363_1005684_pt1 | contig 11659 bp, 13 predicted proteins | sample AttsexASBM1_FD_111477 | JGI IMG/M metagenome (GOLD analysis project Ga0157363, IMG submission 111477) | Fungus gardens microbial communities from leaf cutter ant in Ribeirão Preto, State of São Paulo, Brazil - Atta sexdens ASBM1 | ecosystem: Host-associated > Fungi > Mycelium > Unclassified ...
GAAGATGGTGGAGTTAGTAACAAGGAATTACTGGTGGCCAGAAGTAACAAGAGATGTGGGAAGATATGTAGAAGAGTGCGATTTATGCCAGAGGATGAAAAATAGAACGGAAGAATTGGCAGGAAAGTTGAAATTGAGTGAAGTACCAGAAAAACCGTGGACCCACTTAATAGTAGACTTCATTACGAAGTTACTGGTGGTAGCGGGGAAAGATGCTATCCTAGTAGTCTGCGATAGGTTGTTCAAAATGGCATATTTTGTGGCAACAACAGAAGGAACATTGGTGGAAGGGTTAGCAAGGCTATTTAGGGATAACATGTGGAAGTTGCATGGATTACCAGAGAGTGTAATATTGGATAAGGAACCTTAATTTGTAGCAGAACTGACAAAGGAGCTAAATAGGATGTTGGGGATAGAGATGAGGTTATCAATAGCGTCCCATCCACAAATGGATAGGCAAATAGAATAAATGAATCAAGAGTTAGAGCAATACTTGCAATTCTTTGTAGAGCATAGGCAAAAGAACTGGCTGGAATAGTTGGTGTCAGCTGAGTTTGCAGTGAACAATAAGGTTCACACAGCAACTAAAGTTTTACCTTTCATGGCAAATTACGGAAGAGAAATGAGAATGAGTGGAGACATTAGAAAAAGAGGAAAAGTGGAAAAGGCAACAGAGTTCGTAGAAAGAATAAAAAGAGTACAGGAGGAAGTGAGAACAGCGTTGAAAAAGGCACAGGAGGACATGAAGAGGCAAGCAGATAAAGGGAGGAAAGAAATAGAAGATTAGAAGAAGGAGAATAGGGTTATGTTGAGTACAAAAGACCTAGTATTCAAAGAAAGACCAGTGAAGAAGTTAGTAGATCGCTATGTGGGTCCATATACCATTGAGGAGGTAGTATCTACCAATGTAGTCAAGTTACGACTGCCAGTCTTGATGAAGATCCATCTGGTAGTAAATGTCAGTCGGATAGTACAGTATAAAGAACAAGTAGAGGGACAGAAAAAAGAGGAGGGAAAACCAATGGAAGTGGAAGGAGTCGAAGAATGGGAAGTAGAAAAAATACTAAATAAGAAAAAAATAAGAGGGGTAGAAAAATACTTAGTACATTGGAAGGGATTTACGGCGGAGCATGATACTTAGGAAAGAAGGGAGGACCTAGAAAATGCGAAAGAAGTGCTAGAAGAATTCAAAAGAAGAATAGATGCAAAAGTAAGGAGACAAGAGAAAATAGATAGAGTGGAGGAACAAAACTTTAGAAGGGGAGAGTTACCAGGGAAGTTTACGGCGAAGATGTTGTATGAGTGGGATGATAGGAAATTTGAGGAGGAATACTTGAAGAAGTTGGAAAGGAATTGGAAAAGATAGAAAGCAGTTTCTCTAGAGAAGAAACCTTGAAGGGGGGGTAATATTAGGATTATAGAAAGTGGACTTAGTTTCTTTTCATCTCTTTTTTCCCTTTCTATTTTTTTTCTTTTCTTTTCTATTTACTTTTCTATTCTCCTTTTGTTCTATTTTTTGCATATAGGACTAGAATTATAGGTGGCATAAGTCAGGTGACATAAGAAAGATTCTAGAAGGATAACATCATACCACATGGGAACCTCATGGCTAACACATGGTTGTTTAGAGTAGGTTAGAAATAACTAGCACAGCCCCTGAGGATTCAGTATATAAAGGTAGACTATTCTGTACAGAGTTCTCCATTGAGTTCTCTTGTGTTACTGTAGTATAAGGTTACCTCCTAGCCCAACTCTAAGAGTTCCGAGTCATAACATCTCCGACAGAAGGGATAGAAGCAATTGCAGATCTTATACCCATCAAACTACATCTACAAAAACTTAGGGGCAGATTGCAGCTTCATATAACGTTTCTCCTCACAAATCATATTATTTAAACTCCCATGGATTCTTCATTCAGTTCTCTTTATAATTGATATTCTTCTTCTCTGAACTCTTTCATCGAATAACAAAGAGTGAACATCAAAGGTTACCTTGTTGATTCTAACAACAGATCCCATGGAACATTTCCTTCTTTCTCTCCTATTCATCCTGAACTCTCTCTAGGTTTTAGAATTATTGACATTTTTTCAGATAGATTTTCTTTCAATCTTTGCAATAAAGAAAAAAATGATAAACTTTGCCTCTATCAACTTGACTCAGTGGTTATTGAGTTGTCTTTATCGCAATCCATAGCCATTGTCACAACAGATACTAGTATCAAGAACAATATTGCTACATTCATTTCACACATGCACATATCAAATCAGTCTCTCATCAAGACTCTTCATCATACAGCATTTGTCATTAGCTCAGAAGCTGAGTTATTCACTATCAGATGCAGTATTAACCAAGCCTCATCCAAGGAAAACATTTCCAAGATCATAGTCATTACTGATTCCGTCCATGTAGCTAAAAAGATTTTCAACTCTTCATCTCATTCACTTCAAATTCAGGCCGTGGCTATCCTTGAGGAACTATGTCAATTCTTTTCCAGGGATCCTAATAACTTGATTGTGTTTTGGAAATGTTCTAGTTGCCTCAATTGGTACCTTCACAAGGCTGTCAACTTAGAAACGAAAGTATCCAATCCCATACCTGTTTATCTGTGCAAAATGTCATAGGACTACAGTAAGAAAATGGAATGCGACAATATCCTAAATATTTGGAAAATGACGTTTCAAGCTTTGAATGGAAAGGAAAATCAATTCCTCAACTTACTTGATGACAACTCTTGCTTCATTGAACCATTCTATGTCAAAGAAGAACTTTGGCTACAGTTGTTTGGATACTCAAACTTGTTATGTGCACATGCATTGAGAGCAATCACAAATCATACTCCTATTAGAGAATATAGGCTTAGATTTTTCCCTAGAGAAGAATTTAAATGCCTGTGCAGTATGTATCCCATCGAATCAAGAAGACATATTCTCCATGATTGCAGAAGATTTAACAGCTATTGGAATCTGAGAAGAGACTCTCTTAGCCACTTTGTTATGTTTTTGGAGTCTAATCCTAATACTTTTGCTTTCCTAGACAATTTTTATACTACTAGTATAGGCAGACCTTATAGCTAGTTCTATTTTCTTTTTCTCTTTTTCGCTTCTTTTTCTCTTTTCTTATTGTTGATTAGTTCCTCTTTCTTTTCTTTTCTTTCTATAGTTTTTTTCCTTTTTCTTCTTCATGTATGTTTGCTTCTATTGTATGTAGTTACAAAAGTAGCTACCACAGCTTGCCATCACGCTCTGTGTAACAAATTGTTGATTTAAAAAAAAAAATAGTCCTGAACTATATGCTTTTTACTATTCTTCTTTTCTACAAAAAATACAGGTACTGTTTAAAATAACTTTGAGAGTCTGATATATCTTTTTCTCAATTGTTCTTGAATAAACTCATATACCTCTTCTCTCTCCTCTCTTGACAATAGGTATATTTTTCTCTTTCTCAGCAAAAATTCTTTCTTCATCTCTATTATATGGTCCTATATCTTTTTTACTAGCATATTTTCACTTATCTTCTTTCCAAACACATAAATCTACTTATGAAACTTTTTTGGCATCAATTTTTTCACTTCTTTTTCTTCTTGTTTCTTTCTTTTGCTTCTACCATTCTGACTTCTCTTGCTTCAGCCTCTACTGCTTTCCACACTCTTCTGAGTACCTTGTCATCTTCATCTCCCCTGTCTTTCAATTAATCTCAGAGTTGTGACACACAAGCTACAGCATCTCTAAAATTAAACTCTATTTTTTATCTCTAGTTACATTGATTTCTGTTCTCTCTCTATGTCTCTGGTAATAAATATTTACTTTAACTATATGTTCAATAGACCTCTCCTTGTTGAAGGACCTATCCACATTCCTTATATATATTGGTTTTTCTATTTTCTTCAGTTTAAACTACTACTTTCTTATAAATTCTAAACTCATAACTAGTACTGTTACCCCACTATCCAATAATACATTCACCATAATAACTTTCTGAATATCAACTCTTTGCAATCTAATCTTAACCATTATCTCTCTTAACATATTTCTATTGTCCAGATTGTAGTAGGATATATTTTCTACTACTCTAGAGAGTATTGCAAATCTGTTTATACTATCAGAACCTAATTAAGGACTATTAGATTCTTGTCTCTATTTAAATTATTTCTCTGTCTATTGTTCTCATTTCCCCTATATTCTATTCTCCTTTTTTATCTTACCAATTTCTGACTCTTGCAATTTCTTGCCATGTAATCAAAATCTCCACAGTTGTAACAGTTCCTTCCTTAGTTTATATCCATAGCATATGGATTGTGTCTAGACATGAGTTCTACCTGTTCACAATGGCTACATTAGCTTTCCCTACTCCATCTATTAAGGCAAGCCTTACTGGTACTTACTGTTGAGGAATTTCTTATTTCCTTGGCCAAACTTGAGACCATAGCAGTATTTGCTAATATGCCTCATTGTTAATTTGCCTTGAAGTCTGAGCTCTGTTGTCTCTTCTTTCTTTCAACCTTTCTTCAACCTTTCTGCTTTCCCTTCAATTCTGATCCAAATTGATTACTTATTCATACTATTGCTCAATGGAACCAGGTTGACATTCTAACCCCATAAGTCTTCATTAGATGGTTCCATTCATATCCCTCTTGAATTCTTCTACTAACAGCTTTTCTTTGTAACCACTTTCTCTGGCTACTTTGCAAAATTTCTAAACAAACTCTTCCATTGTTTTTTCTTCTTGTTCTAGTCTCTTCAATTCTGTTACTTTTACTATCTCTTCATCTCTTCCTCCAAACTTCTTATTTAAATCTGCTAAAAATTCCTTTGCCATTTCATATTCTAAATTCTCTGATTCTAAATCTTCTAGTATATTCTCTTTCTATATATTTGCTAATTCCTTCTGTAAATATGACAAAATCCACTGAATTTGCTTCTTCACTGTGTCTCTCTTTATCTTTATCCTTATGAACAGTTTACATGCTATCAGAAACTCCAAAACCTTTTCTGCTGTCTTATTAAATACTTATAGCTTAGCCACTTTTGCACTTAACTCTGTGTTGGACCTGGATGCCATTGCTTCTCCTGCTGCTACCAACAGCACTTAGATCTATACCTGTATTGTTACAAGCTACTTCTATTGCTGTCAGATTATTTGTTGTAAGTTGTGTTGACTTATGTTGTAGTGTGGTGGTGAATTGATGGATAGAAGTAATAATAGTGGTATAGATGGAGTAAGTGGTGATAAAGTGTATAATAGGAGAGTAGAACTAGTGCTGATCTTGCTTTTGGACTCATACTCACTGCTTGAATTTATCTTTATAAATGCTAGTAGGCTCTCTTTTTGTTCTATCTTATACCATCTACTAACTACCTAACTGCTGATTACTACTCTAATGAACTTGTAAATGAATATCTCTAAGAAGAGAATTTCCACTCTAGATAATGCTTTTATATGGACTAATTATAAGTGGACCAGCAATACAAAGCTACTATATAAAAAAATATCTAACACACCTACACAAGGTTTTATACCTAGAGTTTGGTAATTCTTCTTGAATTTTAGATGGTGTTGCCTTTAGTTGAGAATGAAAAGAGAATAAGTATGAGAGTGTCTGGTGCTAAGCAGTCTCAGAAGTGATATCAAGTTCTAATGTTATGATTATAAGACCTTAGAGTAGGTCAAGTAAAAGAACCTTGTATAGAAATTACATAAGAGAACTTAATAGAGTTCTAAGTACAAACTAATCTACTTTATATACTTCAGACTATAATCTGTGTATATACTACAACTAACCTATCCTAATGTTTATGTACTTTCTATAAGACCAACATATTGTTGCTCTACTATATAATATTATCTATTCCAGAACTTTCTATAACTTTCTCTGTATTACATGATTTTATGACTTGTGACAGTGAGATATATGACCACCCTATAACAAGTGTCATGCATGATATTATATCACATCTTTTGCTTAAGTTCAAAAATCAAGAAAAAAAAGAAAACCAAAATTTGATACTTTTTTATCATTACTAATTTCTAAGATTTCCATATCTGCTTCTAAGACTTTTGTATCTATTTCTAAGACTTTCATGTTTTTTTCTAAGTAATCTCATATCACTTGTGAGAAGATCTACTAAACCTATAGATAACTCTATTAACTTTTTCATTATTTTATTTGAGTACTATAAATTTACTAATATATTTAGTAAAGCAAAGACTCAAGTTTTTGCTTCTTATTTTTATAATCTCCTAATTAAGAAAAAAGTTAGATTGCTCTGTTTCTGTGTCAATTTCTGTAACTTAATTACATTATAAAGAAGAATTAATACTTACTCTTATTTATCTTCAATTTTCAGAACTCCTTATAAAGCTTATGTTCATATCTAAAAAGAATTTTTCTATGCTTACTATTTTATTTATATTACTAAAGATATCAAATAGAAGACTGCTTACTACTTTCTGTATCTGTTATAGATTCTTTAATATTATATTTAGCCTTATAAATACTTTCATAGCCTTTCAATACTTTGTTAATAATATCTTCTCTAATTTTCTTAATGTCTGTGTAATAGTCTACTGTTAGAGCAACTGAAGCAAAGACATGGAGTTTATACTTCAAGCTTCAGAAGAAATCTAAGTCATGTTTTTCAGATACTATACAAATAAGTTCTATTTCTAGAAGAAATCTAAGAAAAGAGAATGAGATTTCCTAAAGATGGTAGCTATCTTAAATACTCTAAAATATCTAGATAATAGTATTTGTTGGAGTTTAAGAGTAGGAACAATAAAGTTGACTTGCTAAATTCTATAAGTTTAACAATAGTAGTTGGATTTCTGTTACAACTTAAACTCAAGTAAGAGAGTAAAAGTATAACCTTGTATTAGTTAACACAAGAAAACTCAGTAGAGTTTCCAATACAAGTAAGTTTACTTTATATACCTCTAGTATATTATTAGATATATGAAGCTTGGATGCTAGTTTCTTTATTTAATTCTCTTTTCTTTTTCTTTTTTCCTTGTATTTTTTTTTACTTATATTTAGGGTTAGGGTTAGTGTGACATCACTGTCACACTGTCACACATCTGTCACATCAGATAACATGGTTATAAGTCACAAGACCATAGAGAAAGATGATGTCATACAATATGTATAACACATAGTTGTTTAGAGTAAGCTAAAAAAGTTATAGTATCAAGTTCACAAACAGTAGACTTAGTGTTTCTCTATTTTACTTCTCATTTTTATTTTTATTTTGTTTTATTTTTCTATTTTCTATTTTTAGAACAACTAGGGTTAGGGCAGATTGGTCATGCTGTCACATCAGTCACAATCTAATAGCGTAGTTACAAGACAAATCACAAGATGTGGGAGAATTTAGTAGAAGATTCGAGAACAGATGATGTCATACAACATGAACACCACATGTTGGCCTCATGGACTACACATGGTTGTTTAGGGTAGGGTTAGCATGGACCATTTGTAGAACTATATAAGGTAGACTAGTTTGTAGAAGAGTTCTCTATCGAGTTCTCTTGTGTTACTCAATACAAGAGTTGTCCTATTGTCCAACCCTAAGGACCTTAGCTCATAACATGTAGTACAGGCTCATAACATGTAGTACAGACTATGGTAGTTTAGTATATAAGATAGACAATTTTGTACAGAGTTCTTTATCAAGTTCTCTTGTGTTAACCCAATACAAGGTTCATTCACTTGTCCTACTCTAAATATTATGAGTTATATAGATAAGAATTATCATATTATATAATGTATGACATCACCCTTCCTATATATTATATGACATTACAACTGTGACTGTAATATGTATGATGTCACATCATTCTCCTTTACTAAGTTCTAAATAAGAAAATAATAGAGAAGTATAAAGAAGAATCTAACAATTTCATAGTCTGAAAAGGATAGAGAACTCTGAGAATTTGACAATAAATATTAATAGTGTTTATATTTTGGAATTTTGCAAAGTAATAGGTCTCCTTATATCATAATATGCTTGAACTCTTATATTTTATTTTGATTTTCTTTTCCTTTTATCTATTTTCTTTGATTTGATTTTTTCTTTATTTCTTGAATAATAAAGAGGTATATGATCATGATCATATAACATGTTATAGGCCTGGAATCTGGAAGAAGGGGCTGGAAGGATAATATCAAGGTGCATGTCAATGGCATGTTTACCTCATAGTGTACATATTGTACACTTATGGATGACATATAAACTTTAGAGTAGGATATTTATTGCTAGCATAGACCATCTATATATTGTATAAATAATGTAGAAATACAGTAGGGACTTCTTGTTGAGTTCTCTTGTGATCCCTATGAGATATTAAGTTTACTTTAGTGGTTTATTAACTAATGGTTGCCATAACATCTTACATCTATCTCAACAACTTTCTTATTTATTTCAACAATATGTTCAGTTATACCAAACATGTTAAAAAAGTCTTTTGGCACCTTTACAAAACTAGATTATATAAGAAAGCAAAAATATAAGTTCTATTCTAAGCTAGTAGAATATTCTCTTTTTTTCTGGACTTAATATGACTAATAATGAAATCAAGATTGACCTGAACCAAAGAAAGTCAAAGACACTTAGTTTTTTTTCAGATTTACCAATTTCTATCAGAAGGTTATCTACAACTACTTGGATATTCTCATTTACCTTATCTAGAAGAATATCTCTTGGAATTTTGACAATTCCTGCTATTTCAACAATTTGAAGGTCTTCACTTCTGTTTCTATTCTTATCTACTGGATCTCTAATACTCAACTCATTATAGAAAGAAATACCTCTAACTATGCTTTTACTGCAATTCTCTCCATTATGCTATAAACTAGTTCATCTACTCCAAGAACTTTCTTTGTTTTTTTTTCATTTTTGTTTCTTGTATACTACTTACATATAGTGAGGTACTAGAGAACTCCTTGTCAAGTTCTCTTGTGATTATCACTTGAGTGTTGCTACAACATTTGATGTCCAGGACAATAATCAAGAAGGAAATAACTGTGGAGATTCTATAAATACTGACTTCTAGTAGGAAGTTCAGATAACAGGTAACTGGACAATAAAACACAGATATGTGATCAGATTATAGGAGCAAATATATTGCTAAATAGCTCATCTTTTATTGTTTCAAGAAATTTTTTCTTTGTCATTGATCAGAAATAGGTCAATTTGCAGATACCTTTTCATAATTGTTGAGTAGCATCAATTAGATTAATTCCCAAAGCAAAATTCCGGGAATTTTATTTTAGTTCTCATATTGCATCACCTCTTCTCCTCCCTCAGCAGTTCATCTAGCGCAACCTAACACAGTCAGAATCCATGTCCCAGGTGTTGAAAGACACACAATTATGAAGACAGGTTCCAGGGTAAATACCATTATTGTCGATAACATGTATTAATAACATATATCATACTCTGGGACACTCGACTGACTACTGTAGTAATATCTATTTACAACCATACCATCGCCATCCCCTTGCAATGCTGCTCGGGTTAGCTTTTCTGACACTGGGCTTTTTGTCAGGTATCACACCTCAGTATTCTCGACGAGTAAAAATTGAAGAAAATTGCCTATGCTGTTTGATTGAAGACTACAGGAGATAGATACAGGAGCTTGACGAGTTCAAGAAATTGCCACCAAGTACTTGTCAAAGAATGACAACGAGAACCAAATCCAAAATCTTTCGACAGTCGGAAGTTTACCCAGATGTAATATAGCACACGACCAGATCATGGGTAATTAATCGTTGAAGATGAGATGCAAGCCCTTGACGATAGTTTCTTGAGAGCAGACACTCTTACTATGCAATTCCACAAGATGAAAAGAGACAAGAGAAGCTAGAGGGAAAAGAGAGAGATAAATAGCGGGCATAGAGAAGTAAAAGGAATCAGAGGAAAAGAGACAAAAGAAACAGATTAAATATTCACATGACCGGTAATGTCCACCAAGCTATTGGGTTCGCCGTCCAACAGCCAGGGTAGATTTGATGCAGGAAGAGCATGAGTGCTGGTCACAAGGTCGATGCCAGCAACTACTGATGGGGCAGCAAGGAGATCAAGACTACTCGGCACAGCAAGGGCCTTCCCAACCTGGTTAGTCTTCGGACAGGCCAAGGGTGAAATTTGGAAATCTCGGAGATCGCTGGCATCTGGTCGCAACCATAATTCCGGTACGGTAGGAACCTGAGGCACAGAATGAACCATTGGCTCGTCAAGGAAGGTGCTCATCTGGATTGTACGATCACCCGAGGAGGATTCGGTTGAAGGGGAATAACTGAGGCCAGGAACGTCCGGGCTGGGGCTTTGGTTGAAACCATCGGCAAAGGACAAAACGGTAGAGACCTGTTTCGGCATTGCAATGGTATGAGCGAGTCTCTCGAGAAGCTCCTAACTCAAGATCAGTAATGAGAGCAGAATTAGGGAATCTCTAATTACCTGGGTATTCTGGCGGCCAGAAGTGCTGGTTCGACTCAAAGGTAACGATGCAAAGATCTCCGCGGGTAAAGTCGAACTCCGATGGAGGACACGATTCATGTTGGTACTGGTGCTACTCGGTGGACGAGAATCGTGACGTGCCAAAAATGACGATCGCGTTGCAGATATACTCAGGACATTGCTCTCACTCTGAGAGCGTACAACAGACCGGCTGTTAGAAGCGGCTGTGCCTATCGAAGAGGACACATTGACAGAATTCTGGACAGGCGTTTTGCCGACCCAAAGGCGCCAGTTTAGGGCATCTCCCAAAGCACGTTCACAGCTACTGAGTTCTCTTGCTGGAAAGCCAGAAAGCTTTGACCAAGCTCTATTTGAATAACACTTATCCTGCATAAATTTTGAGGCGAGGATGAGCGAAGCGAGGAACGCGCGGCGGGGACAGAGCAGAGGAGAAGGGGGAGTGGAAATTGTGTAACCCGAATGATCTGGGGAACAAAAAACTTGATGTGAAGCATTCTGCAAGGATTTTAAACTTGATCCGGAAGGTACATCAGGGGCCTGAATATCAGCAAGGCGTACACTTGAGAAGGAATCCATGGAATAGGCCGCAGTGGGACATCTAACTCCGGGCTTCTCCAATAAGCAATGCTCTGTCTCAAGTTGAAACTCTGTGGCGGGAAGTATGCAGCTAGATATATCAATGTTTCCATGTACATCCCCTGCTGATTTCTCTTTCCGGAGAAGAACAGATATCTTGGGTCGTATTGCTTCTAGGTAGCAGAGAGCAGTCTGGAGAACACATCCAGAGGTGCGTGAACGTCGAATGACCTCGTGTACAAAACCTTTGATGGGGACGGAACCCTGTGCATCAGATCTGTTGATGGGCGCCGATAAAGTAGATGTCGACGTCTGGCAAGACGATAGAAGATACTCTTCAGAGTCACCAGTAGCCGCTCCTGCGCGGAAAGCAAGTGGAATATCCTGTGGACACCATATCTCGCCGAGCGTTTTGACAGCTTGGTCTATGAGCGCTCACCGATCAGATGGTGCGAAAATAAAAACGGTGGTGCATTTGACTGACCGACTAATCCAACAGCGAACTGCTTCTTGGAGGAATCTCGGGGTGGCGGTGTTTCTTTCTGATTGAGGGTGTGGGAAAATTTGGATTCTCGGAGGGTGTTGCTTGGGGGAGAAGAGATCGAAGATGA
>Ga0157363_1005687_pt1 | contig 11656 bp, 4 predicted proteins | sample AttsexASBM1_FD_111477 | JGI IMG/M metagenome (GOLD analysis project Ga0157363, IMG submission 111477) | Fungus gardens microbial communities from leaf cutter ant in Ribeirão Preto, State of São Paulo, Brazil - Atta sexdens ASBM1 | ecosystem: Host-associated > Fungi > Mycelium > Unclassified ...
TAAAAATGGAGTTGAATTTGCAACAACGAGTTTGTATTAAATTTTGCGTTAAAAATGGATTCAATGATGTGAAAACCTTGGAAATGTTGGGAAACTGTTTCGGCAGTGATACTCTAAAGAAAAACAGTCGTTTATGAGTAGCATAAAAAAACCATTACAGGGAACGCGTTTAACAGCCGAAAGGAGGTAATGGAAAAATCGAAGACAGCTCTGATGGCTATACCAACAATAGAAATGTTTCCAGAAATGTTTCGAGAGCTGGATCAAGCGCTGGCATAAGTGCGTTGCAGTCAATGGGGAGTACTTTGAAGAGGACAATATCACTTCTGATGAATAAAACTTTTATTTTGAATTTTCTGAATGAATTCCGGGAATTTATTGATCAAGGTAGTATTTATATACATTCATGTATGAAAAATTGTTTACCGGATATTTTTGTAATATTGCATTGTAAGCATAGTGGAAGGGATAATATGATGTATACAGTTAGACGATGTCTCCCTTTAAATCCCTGCCATTTCTATATGAATGTCGCATAAGAGACAAAGGCTGCCAACTATGAAACGCGAGATATATTTCGTGTCAAGAAATTTACATATTCAATCTTTCCTTCTGACATACTTTATAATGCACCTTAGTTTTTCTGCCTAACCTTCATAATTTCCTAAATTAAATATTAAATAAAAATTAAATGAACAATAACAGTATCAATAACCAATATGGAATAAGTAAAAGGATATACAGCAAATACCATATTAATTATTATTACGAAATTATTAACATATTAAAATTATAATATATAAGTAATGTTAAGATTATTAGTTCTAAGTTATATATATTAGCACATATATTTTGGTTAAAAATTAAGTATAGTTAAGTTAAAAATTAATTATGGCATGAATAATAACAAATTTTTTGCATGAATATATATTATATAAATATCATAAACATGTATAAACATGAATAAAAAATATAATTATATACAATTGTATATAAAATATACATGTCCATACATACTTCTTTCTTTTGTGAAATTATTGTTTTATTATAAAAAAAAATAGTAATTAGAAAATATAATAATTGCAAGAATAATTTTCACATTTCAGAAAAAAATCACAAAAGAAAGAAGGATATATGAATATATAATATATGTACATATTTCATATATAATTATATATAATTATGTTTATGATTATAATTATATTTATATATATGTTTATGCATGTTGTGTATATTTATATATATATTCATGAATGAAAAATTTTTACTGGGTATAAGTAATACATACATAAAAGAGCTGTCATACTACTGCTTCTAAATGGTATTCATTATTTTATGGCTGTACGTATTACTTATACTCAGTAAAAAATTTTTCATTCACAAATATACAGGATGTCTGATTATTGTTCTGACAAAGTTTGTGAATATATAGCGCGGACTAAACTGAGACAAATGTTCTCTACTTTGCAATTTTCGCAATAGTTAACAAGATATTAATTGTTAAAAAATTGCCGAAAATTGATCTTCAATTTTTATACTATCAAATAATTTTTTACTATCAAATACTATCAACTTTATACAATAGAAAAACTGCAAGAAACAAAAATGTTTATTTTCTTCTCATAGAGCTTTAAGAATTTTTTAATACCGTATTTTCTTATGTTGATAAAAATGAAAAAATTCAGTACTAAAAAGTTGATAAAAAATTCTGAAAAAATTCGTAAAGTTCTATGAGAAAAAAATAAACAATTTTTATCTCTTGCAGTTTTTCTATAAAGTTGATAGTATTTGAATAAAAAATTATTAAAGATCAATTTTCGGCAATTTTTAGCAATTAATATCTTATTAACTATTGCGAGAATTGCAAAATAGTAGAGGATTTTTCGTCCCAGTTTAGTCCGCTCTATGTGTCCATGAACTCCGTCAGAACAATTATCGGACACTGTATAAATATTATATAAACATGCATAAACATATATATATATATATATATATATATATATATATACATTCATGAATATAATTATAATTATGAATAAAACATAAATATAATTATAAAATATGAAATATGTCCATACATATTCATATATATCCTTCTTTTTTTTGTAAAATGATTTTTTTCTAAAATAATATGGAAATTATTCTTGCAATTATTTATATTTTCTAATTATTCTTCTTTTTTTATAATAAAACAGTAATTTCATAAAAAAAAGAAGGATGTATGAACCTGTATGACATATTTCATATACAATTGTATATAATTATATTTTTATCCATGTTTATACATGTTTATAATATTAATATATAGGGTGTTTAGAAATTAGTGATAAGTCTTTTGCACAGGCAAAATGGACTAAACTGAGAAGAAAAATCTTCTACCATTTTATAATTGTCGCAATAGTTAACGAGTTATTATACTTATGAAAATAGCCAAATTCGCCTAGCCCACCGCCAAATGTAAGCGCGCAACAGGGATAGGACTGCCCAGCGCGATGATGTGCGTGTTTGCCGTCGCTAGGCACGTAATGTCTATAAACAACGTGTCTATAATAATTCATTAATCATTGCGACAATTGTAAAATGATAGAGGATTTTTCTTCTCAGTTTAGTCCATTCAGCCCCTATGCGAAAGACTTATTACTAATTTCCAAACACCCTGTATATATTGTACTTGAAAAATTTTTTACTATTCATGCCATCATTAATTTTTAACTTAACTATACTTATCCAACAAATGAGAATGGATTAAAATGGATTAAAATTTTTTTAATGCGTATTTTAAATCTATGAAAATGGATTGAAATAAATTGAATCCGAACTGACACTAGTTTAATATTCGAAAAAAAAACATTCATATTTAAGAATTACAAATTTTATTTTTAAGACATTTATAATAATTATATCTGAAATTAATTACTTCAAATTCGTATTAAAAAATGCACCTTAGTGGAATTCGAACTTGGGACCTCTAGATTATGAATCTTCTACGCTACTTTAATTGATAAATGGTGTTATTCATTCTGTACTTCAATTACAACCAGCTAAACTAGTGCACGAAATTATATAGATATAATAAAAATATCATTATTTAACAGATATAATAAAATATAAATAATTTACATTACTATGAGACAATATTGAGTAAGTATTGGATAATCTAATCTCGCTTGGCCAATGTTGCATGCCACGATTAGTCTAATATTCGGGTGTGGTTCGACTTGGTTTGCGAATATTCACATCGACTTGGTTTGCGAATATTCACATCATTCATTTTATTTCTAATCAAAGAGAAACAAAAGAACATAGCTCAATTATTTTTACGTTACAACTTTTTTGATAATTAGATAAAAACGAAAAATTTTATAATTTGAATTTCTAGTTATAATTTGAAATTTAAGCATTTATGATCCATTTTTAAATAAAAACTTTTTATTCAGTTAAATTGAAAAACTTTCATATTCAGAATATTGAATTGAGCAGTATTTACGATGCACAAAAAATGCTAATATTTTTAGATTGAAAGGCATAGAGATATGCTCCATGCAATTCCTATAATGAATAAAAATGCATTCAGGATTGAAAAGGATTCACTTTAACATTCATGAATCCGTATTTCTGAAAATCTGAATCCATTTTAATCCATTTCAATTCACTCTTATTTGCTGAGTTTTTAATCAAAATACATGTGCTAATATATTTGAATGTACTTCCGAAAAGATAAACCGATTTTTTTGTCGATTGATATACTGTATTTTGATGCCTTAATTACGAATATGATCATGAAAATTACCGACAAGATTATTTTCAAGTCAAATATTTAAAAAATGATTTTTATCTGTACTACTGTATTTTTGTGTGCTGACAATGCTTACAAATACGATTATGGAAATTGCCGACAAGGTCATTTTTATGGTTAAACTTTTACATTTTACGTGATCACAAACTGTTAGATTTTTGTGCTCCTCTCCCCTCTGCAAAGGGGCACACGATTTTCGCAAGTGTGAAAAAAATGTGAAAAAAATCATTTTTTTAAATATTTGATCTTGAAAATGATCTTGTCGAATGGAATGAATGAATTTTCACAATCACATTCATAATTAGGACATCAGTAGTATACCAATCGGGAAGAAAATCTGAGGGTTCACCTTTTCGGAAGTACATCTATAATAATTAATATGGTTTACTGCATATCCTTTTATTTATTCCATATTGGTTATTTATTCCATATTACTGTCATTGTTTAATTTTTTATTCCAATTTAATTTAAGACAGAAATTATGAAGATTAGGCAGAGAAACTAATATTCATAGTCGTAACTTATACTTAAGGCTTCCTTAAATTTATCTTTAGATCAGCAGCCAATGAAATAATTTGTAGAGTATCTAAAGATAAATTTAAGGAAGCCTTAAATATAAGGCCTGGCTATGAATACCAAGATGCATTATAAAGTAAAGTTATATAAGGAAAGATTGAATAAGTGAACTTCTCGACACAAAATGTATCTCGCGTTTTACAGCCTAGTTTTCACCGAGGGTGAAAACCAGATCAGAATGTAAGAACTAATCAATTACAGTTGAGTATTCCCCTATTACATTGAACGAAAGGGGAATGCTCAACTGTAATTGGTTGGTTCTTACATTCTGATCCGATTTAAATCCTCGGTGGAAACTAGGCCTTTGTGTCTTATGCGACATTCATAGACAGAGACGGTCGAAATTTAAGAGCTCCGCATAATACAAGGAACAGAGAACAGAGAATAAGAATTTCAATCTATCAGAAATCATGTATTGTGAATACATAATTTCTGACAGGTTGAAATTCTTATTCTTTGTTCTCTTTAAGGAGCCTCTTAGAGAGAGATGCCGTCCAATTGCACCATGAAGTATAGAGAATAGGAGACCGAATTAGGCTTTGAAAAATGTGGTTAAAATCAGGTTTCTGAATTGGTATTAGCGGTGCTCGGCGTATCGCAAAACTCCTCTCATACGCACACAATCGACACACATAATTTAAAAATAGAGATGTTATTCTTTGACATCATGCTCCGACAGTAATAAGAAGACGTAAATTGTCATTAAAACTGCATGAAGAATGGAGCATTCTTTATGTAAAATTGGTATGACCTACCATGCAAACTGCAAGATGAGTCATGGAACGAAAGCGACATCTCGATCGAACTAATTCAGATGACTTTTTGACCAAGCTTTTTGACGGCCTCGTCCATGTGTTCGACCTCCTATTCTCTGTACTTTATGAATTGCACGTACCATGTTATCTCTTCTACCATAATTGTAAATTGGTACAAATGCAATATCTTTTTGATAAAGGATCCCGTATGTGGAAAAATATTTCCGGTCAAATTGCTTCGTTTTGAGATATATTGTAGTTTTTACGATTCTGAATAATTTGTTTCCTTTGCCACATTTACATAAAACATTTACAGTAAATAAAAAGATATATGAGTTTTGAAGTCACAGAATCTGAATGCCACCAATAGTAGTATATTATGCAATGTTGAGTAAGTTAATGTTTTTTTAAGGGGATGCTAGAGTGACGGCCGAACTTAATCGAAGTCGATAAAATCAACTTTGTACCGTTTGTTTACGCTTTCTGGAGCTCAGGCGATTACCATCCTTGATGAAAATATAAAGCTTGTCGAAGCGTCAAAGAAGTGTGAACAAAGAATTTTAACGCTTCTTAAACACTTCATTGACTTTTCATTGACTTTTAGCGGTTTTGAATATTTATACACGCTCCACGAACTCTTCCCAAACGCTCCGTAAAGTGTGCCCAAAACACATTTGTCATATTTCGCACACGTTAAAATTTTTTTTTTCATTAACGTTTCTCATACACTTCTCAACACTCCGCAAAGAATGCATGGAGCGTACTGATACACTTCCTAAACACTTCATTTATTAGTACTTCGTCTACGCTTCCTAAACGGTTGGCAAAAAGTACGGAGCATTCAAATACGCTTTGTGTACGCTTCCAGGGGTGCGTTCCGTTTCTTGCCTGATGCGCATAGAAGCATAGAAGTTCGTTCCGTTTCTCTTCATGCACACTCGCTGCATGCATGATTCAACCTATCGCCAATTGCATGACCGCGTCTCTTCCGGTGCATGAAACCGCATGAAGTGCCTCACCTCTCGAGCTGAGGCAGTTCATGCAGTTTATGCATTCAACATATTTTAGCGCGAAACTGAAATCATGGGTGGTTCGGCTGGGGCGAGTGTACTCAAAATCATGTAAGGGTTAAAGATATTATACATAAGTAGGGTGCTCAGAATACCCAAAAATTTTTTAAATTTAACATTTCATATATACATATATAATACAGTATAATACTCTGGTATTATCGAAAAATTATGCGTATACTGATATTATGAAAATTTCGATTGAATACCGATATTTAACGTCCAATATTGGTATTTGGATCTCTGTTTTGCGTATACCGCTATGGAATATCGGTTTTTAATCCTTAATTTATATAATGAAAAATTAATATATTGATATATTACCGCTATTTTTCATATCGTTTTAAGTTCCCGAATATAAAATAGTAGATTATGATAGAGGTTAAGTTTACATTAATCATATCCTTACAAAATAGGTAGAGGAAAGTAAAAATAACAGACTTTAAGGATGTTTTGTATGTATAATTGTAGCAAAAAATGTCTGAAATTTGATTTTGATGAATATGTTTTCATATAATTTGAATAATAAAGATTGTATACAGAATCGTATTATTTTCTTATAATTAAAATGCAGAAATACTTTTGAATTTCTATTGCTAATTATTTCTGAAAAATATGAAAAATTTTTGACAGTGACAGTATCTCAAATCTAACCTTAAAATCTTTATATTTTAAACTCTTATAACTTCAAGTTACTTCACAGTGGATCGATTTCGAATTTTGTTATAAATATCTGAACATATGTAAAATAATCTGTAAAATTTTTGTTAAATTTTTAATATTTTAGAAATAGTTATTAAATATCCTTTTTGGTAAAACGTTTTATTTTTCTTTTCCTGCAGAATAAGATTGTAAGTGCTAATCGAAAAATATAAATCTTCTTTTGTCAAAAAAGAAGATGTAATTAACAGTAATTATTGAATGTATTTGTAATTCAGTCAATTTTAAATTGTCGTCCATGTTCACTGCATAAATTCACTGCGAATCCGTTACTAAATCAATTACAATTATTACTCCGCATGGAGTGTATTGGAGAAACGGAACGTACCTTGCACTCTATGCCATGCACTAAATACTCATGCACTTCATGCAAGAAACGGAACGCACCCCTAAACTGCTAACTTTTTAGGACAAGCTTATGTGAAATATAATATATAGATCCCGAAATTGTATAGTAGTTCAGCGCATGTGTCACGAATGTCGAATGAAAAGAATGCAGTTTTGCATTAATTGTTCATGCTATAACCTTATGAAAGTGATGTGATCTCATAGCGAAAAATATTGTTTCTTTTGAAAGAGAAAAAATTCAAGTAAAAAGGTAGGCATGCGAAATGTCAAAATTGAAGGCCTCTTTTTCAAACAAGTTAGCAGTCTAGTAGTATATAATATATAGAAGTTTGTGGGCCAATCACAGACTATATTTATACGACATGCTTAATCGAGTTAATAACATTCGTAGTTATGAAATTGGCCAATCATAGCTATTCCTCGGAAGAATGAAATGATTGTGATTGGCCAGTTTTGTAATTACAAGTGTTATTAAATCCGATTAAGGATGCTGTGTAAAGGCTTGTGTCCATGATGCTAGAAATCAGCCTGAGATCTCGATCCGAGACAAAATTATCAGACACTCTCAAATCAGATAACTTAGATGAAAATGTCATATAGAAATCTCGAAAGTCAGGATCCACAAATGCTAGAACTCGGTCCAAGCTCTGAGAGCCAAGAAAAAATTACTAAACCGATATAGGCAATTCTAATGAAAATTGTATTTAGACATCTTAAAGCAAAAATGCATCATGTCCTATTTTTCCATAGTAATTTTTGATGCTGACAGAATATTAGAACAGTAACCAACATAGAAGTATTTTATTCGTTCGATAAAAATATTTAACAAATATTTGTAAGTACAAAATAAAAATATTGAATATATTTAAATAAAAAGATTAATTATTAATATTTGTTCATAAACTTTTTATAAGGAAAATGCACTAATGTAACTGCACTGTTTAATTGGAAGGTTAACTTACACACACACATACACACACACATACACACACACACACGCGCGCGCGCGCACGCACGCATAAGTATATGTATGTGTATATGTATTCATAAATATGATAATTTTTAGAAAATGGATAATAAAGGCAATATAAAAACGCTGTTATTATTATATAAACATCCTTTGTTGTATGTTGTAAAGTCAATTGAAAACCACAACTGAATCGAAAGAGAAAATGCTTACTGAGAAATATGTCAGCAATATCAAGAAATAACAAAATAACCTTTAACTATAGAAGCTGCTAAAAAAAAATTAGTAATAAAAAAATAATCAAAATAATAATAATAATAATAATAAAAATTAATAATCAAATGTATCTAAAAAATAAAAAAATAAATATTTATATTTTAGTCACTGCCTGATAAGATCAAAACTGGATCTTGCTGTTTAATGATATTTATATGTAAATTTACATTTATCAGTTCATTTTAAAACTACCGTTATTTTCGGATATAAATGCAATCATGAACTGATAAATGTAAATTTATATATAAATATTATTAGGCATTGAGATTCAATTTTGATCGTATCGGTGATTATTATGTAGTATGATTCACTAGATAGTTGAAAATTTATATTCTATTATACCTTGCTTTCTGTAAATGAAGAAATATTACACATTGCACAAATGCTTTTATGTAAATAAATAATTTACTACGCTTCTATTAAAATAAATATTTATTTGAAGATTAGAAAATTGTAACAATTAGTATTGTAACAATAATAAGAATCTTCAATAAATATGAAGCCGTAAAAATCAACCACCGATAACAAGAATAGTTGATGGTTAAATAGACATTGTAGAGTACAGTTAACGCGATGCTGCAAACGCTTTGAAGGAATTGTTAATTGGTCAGTTTGTAAAATTCTTTCTTCTAATTGGTCCATCAAATGCTTCAAATCATTTGTAACGAGATTTTGACCACAATCATAGAATCATTTGAGATAAGAGAACTCTGTACGAGAATTATGTTCGAGATTCAGATCAATTTTTAACATCGCCTTAAGACACAAACCTTAAGGCTATTCTACATTGGTCATATCGTAGACATCGCAAGTCACAACTTATTGCTTCAGCCAATCTGATACTTCAATTTTAAAGTCGCATGATGTTTTTAAATGTAATCACAGTCGAGGTCCAGACTCTGATTATATAGGAGGCTTTCCAATTGTAATATCCCTAGATACTTTCGTGCATACGACGATACAAGTTGCGTTCCAATTCTCTCTAGTTCAGATTAGAGTCCTTAGACTATCAGAAGGTTTGTTCATGTCGCACGCTCCAATATGCCCAACACGCTTCAATACGTTCGCGTCACTAGAACTAATATGGGGACTAGATGTTCGCGTTGCGTTAGAGACATTAGAGAATTACTCCAGACATTAGAGAGTTACTCAATTAAGAATACGCTTTATTTGCCTCACCTCAGAAAATATGATTAGGACATGTTACGCACGCATGCGTAATGGTACTACTGTATCGAAAAAAATATTTCAGATTCATTTTGTATAAAAACACATTTAATAAATGCATTTTTGATATAAATATAAAAATATAATATAACAATATAATATATAATATAATATTAATAAAATAAAATAATATTAATACAATAAAATATAATATAATATAATATGATATAAAAATATAATATAACTTTTATATTTATTAAAAATGCATTTATTTTGTATAAAAGAGTTTTTCAAATAATCGAGGTAACAAAATATTCGAAACGAAACGAAGCACATGTTCGATTCGTTCGAATTGTCTCACAAATAGGTTAGATAACATACTTGTCCTAAATCCGTTCGGGTCATTAAACATTGGAGTACATGAATACAACTGCTCCAACCGCCACCTGTGCCACCTTACCTGTGATCCAAGTGCTCTTTGAATTAATTTGGAGCATGCGATGCGAACAAATCTAGAGTCTGGCTATACCCTAAAAATGGCGTACGTCCATATGTGTGTTTGCTCTCAATTGATGATATGTGCATTCTCGATTGGTACTGCCATTGTGTGGGCACGCCAATCACAACAGAGGTTGACGAAATGGCCAGACTTTGGTAGGTCTAGGGATTCTAGTTCAGTGCTAGTTGCATGACTCCAATCTACATCAAAAATGAATATCACATATGTAAATGGCGAGAAGTATATATGACATATCGATGATATAAAGAAGAAATTACTTGCGGTGTAAGTGCTTTGTTAAGTCGATCCGTTAACACAAAATCTAGTTCGCATTGTTAACGGATGAAATATATATATATATATATAAATATATATATATATATATATATATAATTAATCTGTTTTTTTCCGCGGTGATAAACGACATTTCTGCTAAAAGGATGACGAGTTGACCTATCACGAGGAATGGAATGTCTTTTACAACGGTACGCTTCAACGACAGGCGTGCGTATCAGCGTATGTGCCTGCGCGTGTGTAACACGATTGATGCGCCTGCGATGTGTGTAAATATAGTAAAGCTATCGAAATATGATTATTACTTTGATCGAGCTATATTTTCTTTATCTTAATTGCTTTCTTATCTCTTTAAAATGGATAAGTACGCATGGTTAGGTTTCCTTGATAGTTTCATTTTATTTCATGTATTGTTTTGGCAATGGACTTTTTTCAATCTTTATTATGTTCCAGTCGTAATAGTAGTATTTGTGCATTATATATTGATGTATCATAATCACATTTTTCTTTTATTAGCACGATCCCATTGATCATGCTATTTGTCATGACTCGTAATAACATTTTCTTTGCATCTGACTCCCTCTGTGTGTAATATCTTAGTAAACAGTGAGGCGAAAAATTTGCGAACAGCAAATTACTAAACAATTGTCTTAAAATTATATCAAATATTACAGTTTATTTTTTCATATTCAATTGTACATATTTATATTATAATGAAATAGGATAGATTTGTATTTGTATAATGACATTGTACTTACAATGTTTGTTTGTCCTGCTTATTTTTTAAATATACAATTTGTATAATTTAATGATGTGTTCTGTATAACTTTCAGAGTATTGAAATAAAATAATCAATCCGTTTGGTGCTGTTTAAAGTATAAGGTAAGTAATGAACAAATTATATTACATTTTCCAATAGAGAAATGTAATTGTTTATTCTACATTCTAACAATTTATAGTAATAAGTCTATGTTAATAAGTCTTCAACTTTGGTTATTAATTTTTTATCATTATTTATATTTTTATCATTTATTATATATCTATTCTAAGGATTGTTGTATATAATAATATAATAATTTATATAATAATATACATCATTAATAATCTATTATATATATATATATATATATATATATATATATATATATAATTTTTATTTATCAAATATAAAATAATAAAATTAATAAA
>Ga0157363_1005688_pt1 | contig 11656 bp, 9 predicted proteins | sample AttsexASBM1_FD_111477 | JGI IMG/M metagenome (GOLD analysis project Ga0157363, IMG submission 111477) | Fungus gardens microbial communities from leaf cutter ant in Ribeirão Preto, State of São Paulo, Brazil - Atta sexdens ASBM1 | ecosystem: Host-associated > Fungi > Mycelium > Unclassified ...
TGACATTTTCAATTGAAAATAACTTTATGATGCAGACACAAATCGACTAATGTTTCTATGGGGTTATGTTGACAGATGCCCAAGTTTATTGTATGACGTCTATGATCTATTTATTTCGACCACTTACTGCTAAAGCCATCTATAGGAAAACGGCGGAAGCAAAGTTGTACATCTAATAATACAATAATAATAAAGTGACTATCAGCAATGATATGATGATTAAGTATAAGTTACCTTCAAATAAAATTTTGTCAAAACATTTCTTTCAGTTAATAGATATTCAACATAATTGTGAACTTTTATTGACGCCTAGATTAAAAATAAATGATCTCATTTACAATAATTTTAATAAAATGAAGGTAAACAAGGCTGAAAATGTTTTCTCTAATGATGTAAGCAGCTCGTTTAAATTGTTAGCAGATGAGTTTAATAAAACAGTTTATTACTACTGCATGGTTTGTAAAAATGATTTTAAATGGTTTTGTCTAATAACATCAAGAAGTTGTAATTTAGCATTTGGTAAAAAAAAATGAAGACGTATATAATAAAAATATTGATTTTTTAAAAGAAGATCTTTACAGATTTAGAAATAGATAATGATGAATTTAAACCGATCCAAAGAAACATAATGATAAGTATAATATCGATATAATAGAGTTAACCAAATAGATCTTATTACAGAAAGAAATGTAGAATATATTTTAACTCTTCTTGATTCAATCAGGATTGCCTTGAAAACCTTTTTTCTCAAATTAGACAAAGAAACTCTAAACTTCATTTGCTACAATTTACAAACGATTTGAAATTAATATCAATAATTATGTATATGAGATGTATCAATAGTAGCAATTATGAAAACGTTGAGCGAGAATATTTATTAAGATTTCTAAATTATATAACAGAAGATAAATAGAAGAAAGAATGTATTATCTATACGAACAATAATCAAATATTAATGATGAAATTCCATCTTTTTCTTTCTGAAAAATTCTGTATCAAGGTTATCAAATATTGAATTAAATAGCTTATATAATCTTGGTAGTTATCTTTTAAATTCTATTAAGAAAACATGTAAAATATGTGATGACATGTTTATAATCTGCAAGCTCAAATAATGAAATAAAGTATTCATTTACAAAATTTGTGTAATTGAAACGTTATACGAAAAATTCTTTATATTTTACTAATATAAATACATTAAAAATTTTTATAGCAATGAAATAAAGATTTTGATATTATTTATAACAAATATTGTGATGATATAGACAATATTATTTTTAATAAGAAATTTTAATAACATTAATATAAATTTAAATATGATATTTTAAAGTGCTAATAATCTGTTAAAAATAATTGCTAGATATAATGCAAGATAGAATAATTGCTTTGTTGTATTTAGGTTAAGAATTTATAATAAAAGAAAAAGTGTTTCATTACCTCAAATGATAGTAAGTCTATGTATAATATCTGTTAAAAGAATACAAATATTTTAAAAAGTTTATATATACATTTCTCTTCTATCTGAATTGTAAAATTATCGACGTTTGGAACGGGAGTTGCTACAAACAACGGACTAATCAAAAGTTGTCTCTCTTGTGTCTAGACTCTATAAGGTCTCTAGTTTAAATCAGCTTAACGAAATTAGTTTTTATAGCGTATGCACACGCACGCACGCAGTGCATCGACGGAATCCGCAAAAGAAATAAATTTGAGCAACAGAAAATAGTGGAATCGGTGGAACGAAGCCACGACCAATTATGAACGTTCCGCCAATTCCACATTGTGCCAAATCCGCATTATGGAATCACGAATTATAAGAGATAGAAGATATATTTCTGTATGTATTTCTGTTTTGCTCAGTAACTTTTCTTCTTTCTGCGCATGTGTCAAAAAAAGATAGAAAAGGATAGAAAGATATTTCTGTTTTTTAGATGTTGCTCACAGTTCACAGCTCCGATTTCCTTTCCAGTTATTATAAATTCTACGGGTAACAATAGAATCCCCTATAAAACATGCGCAAATGGGATGTTGAAGGTGACGGTTGGAGCAGTCGGCGGTTGCATTCATGTGCTCCAATGTTTAGTAATACGAACGGATTTAGGACAAGTCATGTCATCTAATCTAATCCGTGAGACCATTTGAATGTATCGGACATGTGTCTCGTTTTGTTTCGAGTATTTTATGTTACTTCAATTATTTGTAAAGCGTTTTTACACAAAATAAATACGTTTTTTAATAAATATAAAAGTTATATTATATTTTTATATTATGTTATATTATATTTTATTAATATTATTTATTTTATTTATTTATTCTTTTTAATTACAATAATTAATTTATTTATTTTATTTTATTTTATTTATTTATTCTTTTTAATTACAATAATTAATTTATTTATTTTATTTTATTTTATTATTTTATTTTATTAATATTATATTATATTGTTATGTTATTAGATTTATATAAAAAACGCATTTATTAAATGTGTTTTTATAAAAAATGAATCTGAAATATTTTTTTCGATATAATACATATTTTACGATATAATACATATTTTCAACCATGCGTGCGTAACATGCCTCGTTATCATTTTCTGAAGACGAGGCAAATGGAGCATGCTCTTTATTAATCCATGGAGTATGCTCTGAAGTCGGTTCTACATTAGTTGCAAGCTGATCGCAAGTTTATTACGACAACCAATCTGAAGCTTGCATTTGAAATCAATGCTTCATATTGGCTGTCGCAATAAACTTGCGTCGCACGCTTCAACATGCCCAATACGTTCATGTCACCGGAGCCAATATGGCGACTAGATGTGCGCGTCGCGTTTTTCTTATTTATCACATTTGTATAACGCTATAAATTTCAAACATTTCAACTTACAAAGTCTTCAGTGATAATAAAGAAAACGTATTTGTGTAACCCCATCCAATGAACTAACATATGATCAATGAGCTAACATATGATACATAAAAATTATCGCTCTAGGCTAATCTTATTTATCTTAGTTATTTCTGCTTAAGACATTACGGATCGAAATAAATATCAAGTCAGAAGTTTGAAAGTCATAGTTGAAAATTTTATTTAACTGATTCTTCGGTTATTATCGAGAATCAGCTCAATCAGTCAATTTCATATAAAATGTCATTCTGAACGAAGATTTCTTCAACGACTATCCTACTATATTCTGTACAATTAAATGTCAATTCTGATTAGAAAATTAATATATTTAATTCAATATTAATGAGAATTTATTTTTCACTTACGTTAATTATATAGAATAGTCAATCTATAATATTGTATCTTAACGCAAAAATAACTAAATAAGATTAGCTTAGAATGAAAATTTTTATTATGTATCATCAAGGTTGGGTAGTAACTAGTTAAAACGTCAAAAGTTAAAAAAAAAGTTAAAAAGTTAATAACTTTTAACTTAACTTAGTTAATTTTAAATGCATTAAATTTTAACTTAACTAAGTTACTTTTAAACGTTTACTTTTTAACTTTTTTTTAAATTAAAAAATTTTTTTATCTCTTTTAAATATTTTAGAAAAATAATAAAACTAAAGGCGTATATTTATAATCTGTTCATATTTTAAGATCATCTTAAGTAATTTCTTAAGGTGCTAATACAGCCCTCTGATTGGTTTATGCCTTATCCCATAAGCCTTAGTCCGGATCTACAATAGGTGTTTAAGTCTTAAATCATAAGAAATTACTAGACCAATTACAGTCAAATATTCTTCTCACATTCAATTGCAATTGATCAATTTCTTATGGCTTAAGATTTATTAAAAAGTAATCACTAATCTTGTATCTTCTTTATGTACTGTTTTTTAAAGTTATATAATTTATATAATTATATCATTATGTGTTATATATTTATATCACATATGAATAAAAAATTAAAAATTTAATTTACTTAATAATATTGTAATTATTTCTCATTTAAAAAAAATTAGGACATTATGATCTAAAAAATAATTTTTTTCGAAATTTTTTTTTAACTTAAGTTAATTCAATATTGACTTAACTTACGTTAAGTTAATTTTTTACTCCTTCAACTTTTAACTTAATTTTATTAATTTTGTAAAGCCATTAACTTTAACTTTATCCAGTTAAAAAAAAACATTAACTTACCCAACCAACTGTGTATCATATATTAGTTTGTTGACATTGGATGGGCTTACATAAATACGTTCTCTTTATTATCACTGATGAAGACTATAAGTTGAAACGTTTGAAATTTATAGCGTTATACGAATGTGATAAAAGATGAATTTTATTAATTAACTACATTTGCTCGTTTTTTAAAAAAGTCTTGATATTTTAATTTATAACTTTTATTAAAAAATATTTATTAAAAAAATTTATTTTGTATAAAAAAATAATCGAGATAACACAAAATACCCGAAAAGAAACGAGGCACATGTCCGACCTGTTCGAGTGGTCTCGGATTAAGTTAGATGACATGTTCACTTGTCCTAAATCCATTCGTGTCACTGAACATTAGAGCACATGAATGCTTCACCCGCCATTTTATCTGTGATCCAAGTACTCTCTGGGCTAATTTGGAACATGTGACGCGAACAAACCTAAGATGACGGTTGGAGCAGTTGGACTCATGTGCCCCAACGTTTAGTGATACGAATGAATTTAGAATAAGTAATCATGTCACCTAACCTAATCCGTGAGACCACTCGAGTGGATCGGACATATGCCTCGTTTTGAGTATTTTGTGTTACCTCGATTATTTGAAAAGCGTTTTTATATAATATAAATGTGTTTTTAATAAATAAATATAAAAGTTATATTATATTTTTATATTATATTATATTATGTTTTATTATATATATTAATATTATTTTATTTTATTTTATTTTTATTTTATTTATTTATTTTATTTATTTTATTTTATTATTTTATTTTATTAATATTATATCATATTATATCATATATTTTTATATATATTTATATCAAAAACGCATTTATTAAATGCGTTTTTATATAAAATAAATGAAATACTTTTTTTGATACAGTACATTTCAACCATTATGCGTGCGTGCGTAATATGCTCCAATCGCATCATGAGATAAGGCAAATTGCTGAATTCACACTGGATCTGTGCATTGTATGACGTTCTGCAACCAATTAAAAAGCAGAATTGATATGAAGCAGAATCCTGTTTTTGTGATTGATTTGCAGAGCATCATATGACGCATATCGGATCCAGTATGAATTCAGCAAATGGAGCGTACTCTTAATTGATCCATGATGTATGTTCTAACGCGATGCAAACATCTAGTCGCCATATTGGTTCCGGTAACGCAAATGTATTGGAGCGTGTTGTGTATGTTGGAGCATGCAACGCAAATAAACCTATCCATAATGCATAAAGCATAAGACATAAGAAAATCAGAGTCCTTTCATAGAGAGAAAGGAAATAAAGACTTTGATAGGTTTATTTTTTTATGCATTATGTGTTGTGCGTTATGTAAGAATCTGTGCTTCCCGTTACAAGGTAAATTTTCACGAGCTGCTCTGGCTATTTCAGCGACAAAAAAGATTACGTGATCAAAATGAATACTTGATATTCGTTAATTATCTATATGCATCAGTACAATTATAGAAGTCGTATGCCTCTTTGCAGAGGGAGAGTCGAAACCTACGTAGAACAGAGAATTTATTTTTTAAATACTAATTCTTTGTATTTGTAGATCAGAGAATTTGTTGTGGAATAAAGAATTTCGTGCTTTATACAACGAGAAGTACCTAAAACGCATGCGTACGTGGCCATAGAACATGAAAATGTGACTGCAGCGTATGCCCGCAGCTGTTTTCCAGATTTTCTAACGTAAATAATCAACTTTTAGAGTTTTCCTAACAACAGTGGTGTGGTGTGCGGACATGTCTGTTCGTACCTGTAGATTCGCATTTCCTCGAAAAAATTTTTTCGTCTGAGTGAGTTTAGCTCACATTTCTGTGAGTAGACATTTTTATTCAGTGCAGCATGGCCTCGTCTTCTGGTGAGAAGGACGGAGACGGTAACCATACTAATTCCTTTGTTCTTAATCCCCGATTCTCACGCTTAACTCTTCTTTCTTCTTCCCTAAAAGCAAATGGGACGATTGCTTCCGAAAGCGAGGCACGGTCACAGGAAGTATCGTAATCTCTTCAGCGAAATGGGCATCAAAGTGCCGAACTCGATGAGCGATGCAGCAAGTGCCATTGCATCAGAACGATAGAGACTATTTTCGTGGAAGTGAGTGCTTGAGGCGATTTCAGAATCCCAGAGGAATTCTCATCCTCTTTTGATGGATATCGAAAAAGAAGCCGAGAATCAGGAAATCATAAGCAAAAAGTGTTCCATTCGGAATGGGTGATAACCTCAACGAACAAGGAATTTCTGCCAAAAAAGGTACAGGTGCGCCTATAGGCTCGCCCTCTAAAGGCAGCAACAAAAAACAGAGATGCGGTGACAAAGACGTGAGTATGCCAAGTGCCGTAATTACATTCAACAGTTTGAATAGCAATGGGCCCCCGCTATGACACATGCAGGCCCGTATGCAGTTTATGTATATTCTAGCGACCGCGACAGCATTATTCACTCTACACTCATAGTATAATAGGTCGGATATACCAAATATTAACAAGATTAAAAAAATCGGCAAGGGGAAAGTTTTTATTGAGGCCAAGACTGTTAGCGCAACTAATAAATTTGTTGATAATCCGATTTTTCACAGACATAACCTGCGAATTCTTATCTCATAAAGTTCTCAAAACGCGCGTTATTCAAGATATTCCACAACAGATAGATAACATGAAAACATATTGAATCGTCGAGAAATTATCGATATCCAAAGATCTCAATCGTAGAGTGGAAAAAGATAACAAAATCGAATTTTTGTCTTCAAGAACTATTCACATAAAATTTTTAAGTCAAATCTTCCTATCTGATGTGTTTCTTTTCAAGGTTTCAGGCACGAGGTCCATCTATTTGTACCTAAGCCAAGAATCTGCTTTGCTTGCTTCCGCTTTGAGCATATCAGCAAGGTGTGCAAGAGTAAACCTAGAAGTTTGTATTGCGGAAAAAGTAGGCACAGCGAGGTAATTGATTCGTGTCAACGAGGAACCTGTCAAGTGTATTATTGTCAAGGAAATTATCTTGCCATCTCCAAGGAGTGTCTTATCATCCACAGGCAGAATGCTATTGTCACCATTGAGAATATCCCAATCGCGAATGCCAGAAGAATCATTAGTGGTAACTCTTTGAGCTCTAGCTCATCTCCTAATTCGGACATGCGCAACTTTCCCCATTTTTGCAGAAGGATGGAGTCTAAGGATATCCAATACTATGAAAGCTGTAATAGATATAGCTTTTTAGGTGAGGAGACAGGTCATGGTGATCGCTCTTACGTCAGTGCGGTTAAATCTCGTCCAATACCCTCGTCAGCTGTGACTAATCGAATGATTTTCTGAGTCATCAATACGATCGCCGCGCTTCTTGCTCGGAGGGCCCGAGATAGAGGAATATGTATGCTCATTATTATTCATTAGTATTCGCGAAGACATAGTTCACGAAACAATAGAAATGAAAGGCATTGACCTCACAGTAGAATACTTAGTAATTAAAATTCTTTCTCTGAGGGACCCAATTATTGTAATAAACTTCTACATCCGGGCTTAAACATCCCGGCCTCCTTCTATCGAGATCTGCTGGGAAACTTAAATAATCAGGAACACATTCTGATTATAGGGGAGATTTAATGCTCATCATACAGCCGAGGTTACAGACACCAAACAAGTTCAGGAAGAAGTCTCTTGAAAGTCATAAAAGAATTAGACTTGGTAGTCTTCAACTGGGACATTCCTACTTTGATACATTCCTCGCTACTAGCCAACTCGGTCATAGATCTTTGTATACGCCTAGCATCACTATATGAGAGTTTCGTTGAAAGGGACCCCACGAGATTACTTTGATACACGAGATGACTCATGGTCATCATGGTCGGTATCCAGGCTAAACTTAAACAAAAATTATGCTATAAAATTTCTCTGAAGTGTGAAGACTATAAAAATATTTCACATTTGTTTACAGTGCAATCCCTGATAATCTGAAGAACGAGGAGTTGGATGTGCTTTCACACACACACTATTTTTGAGGTTATTAGGAGTCTTGTTCCGACGAATAAGAAACTGCTGAACAGTAAAGTATCGCTGAATAGATTAGAGGTACCGCCGTAGTGGAATGCACTGAGACAGAAAAAGTAGGAAAAGGAAAAGAAACAAGCTATTAGAAATTTGCTCTTGTACAGGTACAGGAAAAAAAACAGGTTATTAGAAATCTGCTCTCCCAGCCCAATAGGAAGAACTTTGTGAACTTTTAAAAAATTAAAACTTCGTGTGCGAAATGTTTATGTTTATCTGATTGTAAGGGAATGGTGCAATCTGGTTAACAGTTTTAGTTGTTGCATCCTCATGGCTCAGATCTGAGTCCTTATTAAGAACTTTAGAAAACGCCGATAGGGGAAATAATTCCTTTCCAAGAAATCACGCAGGCTTCGCTTGAAGCAAGTCATTGCGAAGCCGTGTCCTCCTTACTGTCGTATAGATTCGGTTAAATCAATAGAAACAACGATGCAAGGGAATCGGAGAAATCCTTACATCTATCATTATATCATTGCCTGACTAGGCAATCTCCTATCCTTCAAGGAACTGCTGGTGCTCTCCGCTCGGTTAAGAAATGATCAGGATCAAATAGACTATGCGATGATTGATAACTTTCCTAGAGAATATTTGATTATCTACTCTAAATATATAACGAAGGGAAGTTTCTCGAGAAGGGTCTTTCCAACATCCTGGAAGTATTCCTTAGTTGTTTTGATTCTCAAATCTGGCGACAAGGCGATAAGGCCTATTTCTCTAATGTTATGTTTATGCAGCGTATGTTCTACTTTAGGTTCTACTGAGATGGTTTATCGAATTCCGGCCCATTCTTTCTCAAACGCAGTTCGGCTTTAAGCCGTTTAGATCATGTGTTGCGCTTACCATTGCGATCAGGACCGGCTTTCTGAATCACTCCCCCACAATTGCAGTTTTTCTTGATAGCGGAGGCATTTGACCCCAGCATTCTGATAGACAACTTGCTCGAGATAGGTGTGCCAGTTCCTCTCAGGAAGTTCATTGAAAATCTAATCTGCATCATCTCAACTTCGTTATTGGATAATTACTTGACTCTTACAATGCTTTTAAGGGGACTCCACAGAGTCCACACTTATGATTTCTGAACGCGGAAACGTTTGCCGCGCGGTAAAATGTGATGCGGTCAATAAGCTTACAGCTTCTCATTTTGCCACGCGGTAAGCGTTTCCGCATCCAGTGTGCAGGAGCCATTAACTCCTTATTTTTTGACATTTATCTCAAAGCGCTCGATCAGTGTCTCTATTCGGGCATGCGCTTGTTGCAATATGCAGACGATGTCGTACTGCAGTGCTCGCAAAAATTTGCATTTCGGGCCGCTACCACTCGAGGCTCGGCGACTGAATCGCCGGGCGTTCACGTGACGCTCTGGCTCAGGAATGTCTCTGTAACTTAATATGCGGAGGTCATACTTTACGTTATTAAAGAATATTTTTCTTGCAAAATAATTTTTATTTTCTTAAAAAATCAAATACTAAATTTTCTAAAACATTTTGTCATAATAATTCTTGCCTATCAGAAACTATTCAATAATTGTTAATCAAGATAACCTCCGAATTAAACATAGATAATGTTGCGATCTCCAGGGTCAATTCGCATCGTTTCCTGGGTGTCATTCTGGACAGCAAGCTTAGTAGCAAACAACATCTGAAAATACTTAATCAATAAGGACAGAAAGATCATCAACATTGTCACAGTCAAGTGAGACTCGTACTTAACGCTTCTTTTCATCGTCTATAGGTCTTTAGGAGCTCGGTGGAATATGGATACCAATTCTTTTCATGAAATACCAATGTAACCGACTTTATCTGCAACTTTAGTCTGCAGTATAAGGTGATTAGAAAGGTGATTGGATATCATATTTCGACTCCTATCAATGTAATGCTGAGCGAGGTCAAGGAATTTAAACTAAACATCAGATTTGACTTAACCGTATCTAAATTCATTTACAAATCCATGGCTAGCAAATTCAATCCCGCTTATGTAGTATTAAAGGAATTGAAAATTGCCGCAGTTCGCAGGAACTGTAAGGCTCATCAAGAGCTTTCGGCTATTCAAACATTACATAATCAGCCAACAGAAAAAAAGAATGACTTATCGCTCTATATATCCGCCAGCTTTCTGGCACTCTTATGAGGTATTCTTCATGGAAATTACATATATTAAGGACATGCTTGAGTGTGAAATGAAAAACAATAACAGCATAATTTTAACGAACTTTTATTATAAATCGTTTAAATACAGACAAAATGCTATCTCTTTTTATATACATACGGCTCTAAGAGTCCTGAAGGAGCAGTTGGGCAGGGATCTTCTCTCCCCAAATGGAAGGCGACATTAAACATAAGTTCCCTTCGGAGACATCGATCTTCTCGGCCGACTTATGGACTATATATATCAGGCTCTTTTGGCGGAGGACAGTAACGATACGTCATTTTTTTCAAAAACATACTGGAAACTCTAAAAAATTCTGAAAACAATCAGCGCAATTATATTATTTACTTTATCAAGCAAATCTTCATGTACATTGTTAATAAAGACACTGAAATCCTATTCTGGGTCCCAGCTCACTCAGGCATTCTGGGCAATAAAGGCTGCGAATAGCGTAGCCAAACAAGCAGCGATGGAAGGATTCATATCAGAATTTCGCGTTCCATATGAAAACCTGTTTACGAATTCTAGAAATCGAGCCCTCAATTTGAGAATTACATAAAGACTATCTCCTTTTCCAAAAGCACAATGTATTTTAAACGGTTCCATATGACCTCCAAAAAAATGATTCGAAAAATCTTCCATAAGCAAAGAAGAAATAGAATAGAAGAAATTCTAATAAGCCGTCTTAGATAAAATCATTACAACCTCAATGAAAATCTTCACAGAGTTAACATTGTGAGTTCATTCGCCTATCTCTGCGGGGAGCCACGACAGGACATAAATCATGTAATATTCCAGTGCGATAAGTACAATTTAAATTCGAGTCCACTCCACTTTCATTGCTAGCAAATTTCCAAATTCCTCACAAAATTTTCTCCCGCTCTTTTCTTTCCTACTCCTAAGTTTTGTCGTCTGCTCCTGGTCTTTATGAAGGCTAAACGATTTTTTTCTTTTTTGAATTTGCCTTTTCCTTTCCCCTATGGCGCGCGACCACCACTGGCAGCAGACATTCGATTTGAGGGAGAGAGGAAGGGGGGGGGGTGGCTATAAACAAAGCAATTGGAACAGGCACTACGCAGACATTAAATCATCAGATCACCTCAATGGCTCAGTATCAGCCAGTTTGTCTGCGGGGTCAATAAAAGAAGAAGAAGAAGAAGAAGAAGAAAAAGAAGAAGAAGAAGAGGAGGAGGAAGAGGAGGAGGAAGAGGAGGAGGAAGAGGAGGAGGAAGAGGAGGAGGAAGAGGAGGAGGAAGAGGAGGAGGAAGAGGAGGAGGAAGAGGAGGAGGAAGAGGAGGAGGAA
>Ga0157363_1005689_pt1 | contig 11655 bp, 11 predicted proteins | sample AttsexASBM1_FD_111477 | JGI IMG/M metagenome (GOLD analysis project Ga0157363, IMG submission 111477) | Fungus gardens microbial communities from leaf cutter ant in Ribeirão Preto, State of São Paulo, Brazil - Atta sexdens ASBM1 | ecosystem: Host-associated > Fungi > Mycelium > Unclassified ...
TATTGAAATGGGGCTGGGACGGAGGGACGTCGAAGAGTCGATTTACGAAGATGAGGCGCGCACAGCTTAACTCACGTTCTCCACTTCTACCTCTCCATCGTCGTTTCCTCCCTCGCCTCTTCCCGGTGACGACTCCCGATATGCCATTCTAGAAATATGTCGATGATTATCGAGATAAAACGTAATTTTTGTATTCTTGCGTTACCAGATTTCTCATTTCATGACATTCCACATCCGTCTTGATGCGACGATTCCCAGTTTAAATTCGAGAAACCGCTTATCGTGCATTAATAAATTTGCATCCTTATCACGTGTAATTGATACCATGGACCGCGCGGTCCAGTAATGTTGTTGCGGATGGTAGATAATGGAACGCAGTCATAAAGCGTCCATTTTGGCAGAACATTGTTGAGTGCCTTGACTATGGTGTTATCTGGTTTTTCTTTTCTGCCTCCTCGCGAATCTTGGTCGGCGATCTTATGTCGGATGCGGTAACGAGAAACCAGAGCGATTACATCGTAATGATATCAACTTCTGTTCTTTCCGGCCAACGGGATTCATTTTTACAAAAAAAAAGTGTTAGAAAATTCCACTAATCCTCCAGTAAATATACAGTCATATAATCAGTAGTCAGTTTTCTATACTGCAGAGAAAAAAGTTGCTATTTCAAAAAGATATTTAATTCAAACAAATAACATGTTTTAAATTAAAAGATTTTATTAACCTAAATGTATGAATATTTAAAATAAATAATGATCACTATGAATTAAACGCATTTGGTCAAATTAATAACTTTTTTTTCTTCAGTGAATATTAAAGTTATATAGCTGAATAAAATTAGTGATTATAAGTAATATATATCATATTTGTTGTAATAGCACAGCAAAGACTTTCGATAAAAATTAATATAGAGGTAAAAATTTGTAATAAAATGTGTTGGATAAGGCGTACTTTTGCTGCTGTAGTGAAGAAAATTTGTTACATTAGCAATTTTTAACAAAGAATTAACTAAATTCGGTTATTGTGATTAATTACTTACACACATGATTTCTTTGTTGAATCATCAAATCTTCTCGATTATAAATATTGAATTCACGCAGCAAGCTATAGCCAGGAGGGGACAGTATTTGAAAGATATATATTTAATAAATATAAAATACGTATTTAATACATTTTTGTATTTTTGTATCTGAATATTTTTTTTGAGAGTATTTTGCATTTAAATACTTTTTTTTAAGATTTTGTATTTTAAATTTGTAAATACTAAATACATTTAAATTATATAAAATTTTTTTTTATTAAAGTTAAAATCATATCATTGTTAACTCAATCTAGGGCTATGTTCAGATTCCCATTCGAGTGCCACTCAGATATCACTTTATCCTTGTTATTTATTAACAATATAATATATTATAAAACCATATATGTGCGTGATAACACAAACTATAGAAATCAAAGCCTTAAACGGTTTAACTGGATCTTAATGCTTGTATGATTCTTATGTGAATTTATATATTACGTATATAGAATAAGTTCCTAGAGTAGTTATTTATTAACGTTAAACAAGGATGACATGACACCCGGGGAACATCCGTGGAATCTGAACACAACTTAAAGAGCATTCCATTTCACGCATGATGTGCATAATACTGCATTTATTCTTATTTATATTTGGTGAACAACAACCTCTAGCGTTGTGTCTCAGCCAAGAGTGGGTAGTATTTGAAATACAATATTTAAATACATTTTTATTCTATTGAGAGTATTTTGTATTTTGTATTTGAATACATTTTAAGAGTATTTTGTATTTAAATACAATTTTTTTTAGTATTTTGTATTGTATTTTGTATTTAAATACAATTTTTTGAGTATTTTGCTCACTCCTGGCTTGGCTATAGCTTTGCTGAACCATCTCATTTTTGTTCCGTCTATCTTTGCGCGGAAGTGTAATATCGAGACACGTGTATTCTTTTGGAACGTTCTCATAGTCTGATGGAGTATCAGAACATGGGACAGGGTAATAAATTATTATCGCATCGATAAGAAATGTTGATGGGGTTCGGCGATAATACCCTTCACGTTCCTCGGAACGCGGTTTCGGTGGTTATCGGCCGTCTAATAGATTTGTTCCTGGGTGTCATTCTTTGATATCGATGCATTTGATTGATCTCGTACACGATTAAGATTTCGTTGTCGATTTTCGTCTCCTCCTTTATGAACGCTCATCGCCATATATTACTTCCCATACTGATTTTATCCTGTCGTCTTCATTGAATCTATTCACCCAGATTAATAAGGGCCGTGACGAACCAATCTAAATTTTATTCTGTCGCTGTGACATCGCTACATTTTCACATCCAAGTCGCACCATCGTGGATGACGTTGCAACATTGAATCCTACGGTGATCGAAGATGAGCGTTTGAATTGCGGAGACGCAAATAATCCACGTGCAAGCCTGATATTCTCTTTTTGCTCAGAAATAAAACTATAATATAGAAAGGGATGATGAATCGTTAAGCTCGACTTACTTTATTTAATCGTACCTTATACGGTCATTCTTGCAATCGGACCTTGAATATATAATGCACGCAGACAATATTGCGATATATCTCGATTGTTGCACAACAGTTACATCTCGTACAAAATAGTCGTACAAGTGATATGACATGTCGGTATTCGCGACTGTCAGTATTTCGCGATACGTAAAGCGTCCTGTTCCGCTTCGTTCCGCCACAATGGCGCATCAATGAGCGGCATGAGCGGATCCGCGGGGTCCTTAATAGCCTTTGGGGTCCAGGAAGCAAATGAGATGAGCCCCCTTATCTCACACGGACCGGTATTTGTCCAGAGTGGAGCGAGCCGATCGATCGTAATTGAATCTCTGCGCTCGTTCCGCCCCCTTTATCTTCCCCTCCTCTGTTCCCCTTCCTCATCTCACGAATCTCGGCGAGAAGAGAGCTTCAGAAGTTCATTCTACAATCATGCCAGGGTATGGCCGTCCTTTCGATCGATGTTCGTTCCTTTTGATCTCGCCTCACTGGCCACCACGTGACTTTATTCTCTCGCCTCGGCAGCATACATTTTTCCATACACATTGAAGACGGAAGGTTGGCATGGCTCTGGATGCGGCCACGGCCGTTCAGAGCACGTCTGTAGAATTCGCGGAAGGAGCAGAAAAGAGAACGCGTGAAGGGGTCGTCGCGGTTATAGGACCGTAATCAGACACTACATTGAGCCCGTTTCAAGCAGAGGTATCGGGGAATGAGAGAGGTCCGGCGGAGAAATACGCGAGGAATAGAGAGGAGAAAAAGAGAAAGAGGAAGGAGCTACAGAACTGTCAAAGTGTCGATGGCCGAGGTCATCGCGCTGTTTTTAAGCTGTTATTACGTCTACTGTAACTGCCAGCATGGTCGAATTTGGTGATGCTAACGCAAGTCATTACGATCGCGGTCGCTTTCTTTAATGGTTTTTTCGCTCATCAATGAGATATGTAAATGAGGATTGGGTCCCGGGATTCTATGTAACCTTGATGCTAACGCGTCGCATGATGCGATCGACAAAGATACATTCTCGTTCAAGCGGTCTTTGATGGCACGTAAACGCGAACCGGTGCGACCGGCAACTTATTGACGAGAGTATTAAAACTCTCACAAGTCATTCGATAATTCGAGAATGCGACTATTTCGGATACAGATACGCAATAACAATGATAAAAACCAATTTCGGTGCGAACGACATCGTTTTCACGAGAATTGTCGTTGGAGTTCATCCTCGTCGTCATTCGGAAGATCGTTATTTTGTTGAAGCTCTATACAAACGATCGTCGGAATATTTAAGAAGAACATTCGTTACTCTCTTCGGCCGAAGATCTGCACTGGAGGCTAAATCAATTAATTTCATTTGCTTGAACGTGAGCTGTGGTGTAACTCGAGGTTTCATCCGCGATGATTGTGACGTTATAAATTGCGTGGCGCGGCCGCGTTCGCTCTCGAAAGGTTGACCCGACGATTAGAGGTACTAAACCGTGGCTTTGCCGTACAATCAACAGCTATTTGTTACTACGATAATTGCGGACTGTCGGGACGCGGTTCATTCTGTCTACAAATGGACCGCTGAAAATCGGGTTCTTTGGCCTGACACGTACTCGAGATATTACAATCGATTGCGCAGTTTTTTCTTATTAGAAAAATTATGATATCGTATCTTTGTACAGAAATGCATCATACATGATATCTCACGTTTATTTTCAAATATCTTTTAACATTGCTTGACTGTGATCTTAATTTTAATGTGTTATTTTCGATTAAAATTTTTCTTACACACGAATAAAACTCTCTCTCTCTACACTGAAAGAACGATTCTGCTGAGGTATCCAAAAATTTAGTTAGATCTGAAAATAATTTTATTGAACCAACAAAATATTTATGTAGAAATTTCAAACATGATAAGCTCGAATGTTGTAAAAAGTTTTATTCTAGTAACCAGTTTGAACATCCTATATATAATTATTTTGGTCCAACAAAATTATTTTCGGATCTGTAGATGTCTAGCTAGAATTTTAGATACTTCGACAACATTATCTTTTTCGTGTATGAATAAAATCATAGATTTTATTTTCAAAATCGAGGAAAGTTAAATTAATACTTAAATATTCAAATCTATTAACGTCTTTTAAACGTCGGTTATTATGAACTTGACTTTTTGCGAGCAGAGTGCTGGCATAATCCTTAACGAGTTAAATCTGTTTTGCTGGATGACCATAAGCGCGACGTGCTACGCGCTTTTTTTCTTCTTTTCGGTTCTTCTCCTCGCGTACCGCGAGATCATCGTCGAAGGATCAAACCGGATCGATGAACGAGCTCATTGTTGGCGAGACTCGAAAATGTGAGACGCTACGCCGAAACGTCACGGGTGTAAAGACGAACACCTCGAGTACCTCGAGTCGAAGGTACGCGTGGCACGTGTGACATGGACGAACGAACCAACGAATGACGGTCGCGTCCTCATCCGTTGTGGCTTCATGTCGCAACGTGAGGTAAGTTCAGGTTGGCGGCGAGAGAACGCGCGATGATGTAAGTACAGAGGATGTGGAGCTATGCGCTCAGTCATCGCGCTCTCGCTTGACTTGACAGCGCGACCGCGGATGACATCGTGTGTGCTCGCACACGTCCGCACAGACAACTTACTGTCCCCATGCCCCGGCAATCCCATGCGAATCTCCTGTGAGATGCGCGTCTCGATTCAGCGAGACGACTTGCACCGCGGCCATTCGTCCTGCTAAAGTCGTTAGGGCCGTTGCACCCTGCGGTAGATATAAAATCGTTGTCGCCGATGAGGAAACGTGGAATGCGTTTCTCTACCGCATCTATTAACTGAACGTTTTCTAATCGTTCAATCAAAAACATCATCCTTGATTAGAATTGCTATCCATTCTCTTTTTCCTAGACACCGTCCTCTTATTTGGAGTACATACAGAAAAATATTATTCTGTTGCTAAAAAAAATAATTACTCGATTTACTTTCATCTTTTTAAATGACGGTTATCTTTAACAAAGAGTATTTTCTTGGTAATAATTTTGAAGTATACTTATTACAAATTTTAGAAAAATTCATTATTATGTATTCAAAATGAGAATTTATTTTTTTTTAAGAGTATTACAAAATTGATCGAAGAAGTGATTTTGTAATATAATAAGCAAATCGAATTTGTTTTGCTTTAATAATCTTGATTGAAATGTCAAATTCATTAGGATTTAGAATATATTTTGAATAACTTGATTTTTATGAACTTATGATAGGTTTATGGGTATAACAAACTTTTGAAATATTTGAAACAAATAATTATTAGTTGTGTATAATATATTATTTGTATATAGTGTTGTTTTTCTATATACACTCAAAAAAGAAATGTTTAACATATTAAAATATTAAAATGTTCTATTCTTATCTCCATTTTTTAAACACTTAAAGTTGTTTTAGTTTTAAACTTTTTCAATAAACTCTATAAGTTTGTATTTAGTATTTTAAATCCACATATATTGAGGAGACATCCAGGAGTATTTTTAAAGGCATCTGAGATAATTCTGAGCGTTCGAGTTTTCAAGGAATCTTCTAATTATTTTAACTCCTGGACTATTCTGTATTAATTCTGATTTATAATAAGTTTAAGAAATTAACCAATTATAGTCGAATGTGAAAAGAATAATCGATTATTAATAATTATTAAATTGATCAGTTTCTTACATCAAATTAGTTATATTAATGATTAATTAGATATGAAATAATTATTCGATTGTCCAATTTTATTAATCTACACGCATTTTCATGTGCAGGATTGTAAGCAAAATGTCCGTAGTTTTAGCGTGTAAGTTATAATTTTAAAAGTTTTAATATAGTAATCCTATCCTCGATTTCGCGTTATTCACTTAGAGAAAAGATTATTTCGATTTAAAAAAATTTTCTTTACTATACGATTAAAAAAAAAATTTCTTTGATTTAAAGAAATCATGGTTTGAACGTCATTTCTTGGATTTGAATATAATTTCTTTAAATCAATTAAATTTTATTTGATTTAAAAAAATAATATTTAAATCAAAGAAATTTTTTCACAAATCTAGGAAATTTTTTCTTTAACAAAGAAAATTTCTTTAAATCAAAGCTTTTTCTCTGAGTGTATGTGACTTTAATTTAATTTGCGGGCATAGTTATAATTTTTTATTTGCGTATTTCTGCACGTATTTTCAAAAGTATTTTCTCTTTCTTAATATATATATTAAATTCCTGATGTTAACATTAAACAGCACATGGTTTAATTTCTTTCAAGATTATCGCTACTGACGTCAGAGAAAACTGGTCAGTGAAACGATTTCTATCTTCGTGCAGAACGTTCGTATGCGTCACAACATTGAAGTCGCCCGGTCGGAGCACCCTTGGCTCGAGCAAAACATTCCATTCTGAAGTAACTACGCGTCGGAGGAACACGGACTTGTGGCCTGTGTTCGAAGAGAGAACCCGACAGCTCGTTTCGCGATGCATGAAATGACTCGCGCCGATTCGTTTGCCGCGCTCGGCATATATACGGCTCGCTATTACGGTATGCACGTGTATCGGACGCTGGTACCCTGTTAGGTAACCTCGACGGGTGGTTCGTAGCTCGCGTTTAAGCTGCGGCAACAGGTAATCCCGTGTACGCCACGGACACTAAGTAGATACGCACTCTTATCCAATAGCCGTAATACTGGAGTGACTCGCCGCGTCGGTGATCATGCGCTCGCAACGCTCGAGCGAGCGCATAGACTCCCGGCGGGAGTGCCATATACACGCGTGCTGCTATCATTGACGGATGAGTCACTAGACGGATCATTTTCGACGCTTTCGTGGCTGCGAATAGTACTTCAAAAATTAAAATTAAAGATATATCGTTTTCGGCTCAAAGAGCAAAGTACGTCACATGAATGTTACATTGTTAAAAATAACATGTTAATTAGATTTTTTTTTTAATTGACAGAGTTGTTACAAAATTGAAAATCAAGGAAATGTCAGGGAAATGAAAAGTTCGGAGAAATTTTCTTGAGAGAGAGGAAATCAAAATTCTTGTTTTAAAGAAGTTTGATATACGTACATCATATCTACGTATATAATCTTTAGAATATAATTTAGAATATAATAATGTTGACATTAATAGTAATTTATATTGCTGTGCTAAATTACTCTTATGCAATAAAGTATTTAACGATTCCTAAATTAGAATGAAAATGCAAAAAATTTCAAAATGTTATTGAAAAAGTCAGTGAAAATGAACTTTTGTTGAAGAAAAATTACACTGAAAAAAATTTTTTGTTCAATTTTGATCCAATGAATAATCGTTGATCAATATCCGACTTCATGTTGTTAATTCATTAATACAATTGGATTCATTTATATAACTCTATATTTATTCTCGCATTGAATTCTAGTAAAAGTTTTATAATCTAAATCATTATGAGAATTTATTGGATCAATTTTCATTATTTTTTCATTTTCACAGTGAATATTTTATTGTATTTATAGTTTTAATTCAATATATGGAATTTTAGGCTAAGCAATTTATGGCAATTCTGGGTTTTATTACATGCAATGTACGATACTCTCTAAAATCTTTGTGGAATCTAATTTTAAAAATTGACCCTTGAACACTCTATTTCAATACTAGTTCAATTGTGAATTTTTGTCACTTTTTAGAATTAGATTCCATTCCAAGGATTGTAGAGAATACCAATGCGATTGAGCTTCATACTGCTCGCGACAGACGTAGCTTGTATTAATATCCAGAACTGACAATCCCAGTACACCTATCGCATAAGATTGATACGTGTGCAAAATTGATACAAGTATCCGACATCTCGCGCGAGCGATATCAGTGCCATCGCTATTTCTATCTACTATTACGAGATTTACGAGCGTGCAAAAAGAAGATGAGACGAGTGCGCTCGATAAGCGATTCTGACACCGTCGGCATTGAAAAGGGGGCTCTCGGTAGCGCGTGAGACAGCATGAGTTAATCGCGTGCGTGCCAGCACACTGCGAAAACCCAAGCAAGCGATTTATACCTTCCGATCGGCGCAGAGCATCTAGGGAATAATTAAAGGAAGCGAACGACCGCGTGTGTGCCGGCAAACTGCCGTGGCAAGCTTGCCAGTTTGAATCGTTACTCATAGCTGCGATTCGTAAACGACTCGAACCTTAATTGCACGCGATTAGAATCTCGCGCGTACTTGTTCCGCGATTTCCGCGAACGGTGGACTCTTCGGTTGTCCTCGTTCTTCCGCGTTCTTCTTAGCTTCAACGAGTCGGGACAAACGAGTTACATATTTTTTTTTTTACGACTTATATTTGTGCATATAAACGAGAAATAAGAATGAAAAATGATTAACACAGGTGAAGGCTCCGAGCGGATAGCTTTTACTTACTTCACAGTCGTAATTGCGTTTTGTAACCGCAGTTACACTGGTTGTATAATAACTCTAAATTCGCGGCGTACAACGTCGTTCTAGCGACGATAAACAAAGCATTTACGTCGCTCGAACCGCGAATTGCTTCGCGAATCGTAATTCTACGAGTCTGCGAGATTTCGTATCTGCTCGCATTGCACAAGCGTCTCGGGCGCGGTAAAAATAATCCGCGGTAAAAATAATTTCGCTCTGTTCCTCGTAAAACCGCGCATCCACATCTATCCGCCCATTATTAACATTGCGCTATCTCGAACGACCATCTTTACGCTGCCGGATCGAGCGTGGTGTATTCATCTGAACTTTCGGAAGCCTGTATCGATATTACATGCACAGACATGTACCAGCATAACACCCCCTCTCGCGTCGCAACTCGTCAAACTCCGCTTGGCTCGACTCAGCTCAACAGGCTCGTCGTCCTGCGTCTTCCCTCAAAAATTGCCCGCCATATTTTTACCATATTACTTCATTTTTAAGCCACCTCCCATTCCCGGGACTTGTTGCCACCACCATAACCCGCTCCTTTTCTCTCGTCCGCCTTTCCCGCCTCGACACGATTTTCAGCGGTGCCTTCCCTCTTTTTTTGTCCTTTTTTCTCTTATCCCTGCTCATTCTCCACCGTTCGTTCGTACTCTGCCTTCGTTTCCCCTTCCGTTTCATCATCACCCTCTTTCCTCATTCCTCTTCCCTCGTCACTGTTCGTTTCATGGTGCGGCCTCACCGCAGAGCCGCGATCTTGTGCACCGCCATTTTATCTGCGTATCGTTCGCAAGACGATCCCATACTCTTCTTTTGTTGCTTTTTTTCTTCCTTTCCCACTGCCTTTTCGCTCCTTTTCCTTCTCATGTATATTCTCATATCTCCTGCTGACTCTTTTCCGTTCCTATCATTTTCTCTCTCCTTTCCATGAAAATTACTCACCTACAGCCCTACTCCAATAGTACTTCCGGACCATGCTTGCAACAAATACCGTACCCGCTATCGCCCGATAATGACTATTACCGGTTGATGCGTATATGTATATTTGTGCGAATACATGCAATATATATGTGAGTATTTGCGGCGATCTCAAGCCGAATATGAAATCGACGACGCGATCTGTTGGAACTCGTGGCGAGGAAGGATGTGCTTTCGCAGCCGAGCCACCGCAAGATGCAAGATGCACTTTTTGCGTCAATATTTGGAACGATTTTGAAATAATGATCGGCATTTTCAGGCCGGGAGATGCGCGCGGGATATCGAGAGTGTTGGGGCGGCTGCGATTCGGGAGAGAAAGAGCAGTTGAGAGAAAGATGAAGTAAAAGAGATGGAGAAGGAGAAGAATATAGAAATGAAGGAGAGAAGAGAAAGTAGAAGAGGGAGGAGGAACGGACTGCCTCTACGGGCAACTTAATGAGATCACGCGTAACCGAAAATTGTCTGACGTACCGATTTTATTGGAACGTCCGTCGGCCCCGCAAAAATGGTGCCCGTGGGCCGAACTGGTAGCGCACAATGTAGACGTCCATGATGATGTCCGGGATGATATCCCTCCCCGGCGCGGCGTGAAGGGATCTGCCGCGTAGTACCGGGACCGGTGCGCGTTAATAATACACATTCGCGGTACGTACGCTCCTCGTGATCGCCGTTGTCATGACGTAGTCCCGATGAGTCCAGCTCGACCTGATGAGATGGCCGCTAACCGAAAATCAGTGTACGGCGGCACTGTTGATGGTAGTCGAAGGGAATACATTGTATGAGCGAGAATGGTCCCGCGCCGAGTTAATTGGAAGTTCACGGATGTTTCAACGTGGTAATGATAGCGTTTGTACCGATCCCTCATTCACGTTCGTCCAAGTCGAATCCCTGGTTGTACAATCGAAAGTCGTTTCAGCCGTTACTCACCGCTTTCTTTTTCCCACTTTGTTGCAATCTTTTCGCAAGAATGAGTAATCCCGCTTACGTTCGTCTCGTGACGCGTCGTACGGTAGAGGAGATTGGATCCCACACTGTACTGCACACATATTGCGATAATAACATTCCCACGTTGCTTCTTTTTCGCGCGTCGACACGAAAAGAATTGCAACTTCCCGTCCCTTTACTTGATTCTTCGATAAATTACCTTACAGATATAATATATCAATATATTATCTACCTAAATTTCCACTGATATGTAAACTTTAATCTTTCATGCAAACCTTTGATACCTCATCGTGCACAATTAAAGGAAATTCTCAATCCGTCACACGTGCAACTGCAGTGATCATTATTTACATATTACGACTTCTGCGCAAGAAGCAATGCATTAAGGTCTTTATGTTTTCTTTTCCATTTGCTGATGCATCCATAACAATGTTACATCGCGATAATAATAGCACTCGCTTAGCGGCTCATCCTCCGCGATCGTCCTTGTCACGCGGTGTCTCGCAACAAGCAGTGTCTCGGCAAGTCTCAGTTTGATACGATCGGAAGAGCGCGACGATGTACTTACAAGTCCTCTCAATGGTCACATTGGTGACAGTGGCAGACCCCTGCGAAGTGGACAGGATTGTGACAACGGTCTTTATGTAAAGATCCGACTTGCTTGCGACAGTAGTTGATAACTTGTCCCACCATTAACGACTGTTACAATGGCGGGCAGGTTACACGTTGCGCCGACCGACAATTTGTTAGCGTGCACCCAAGTGA
>Ga0157363_1005690_pt1 | contig 11654 bp, 9 predicted proteins | sample AttsexASBM1_FD_111477 | JGI IMG/M metagenome (GOLD analysis project Ga0157363, IMG submission 111477) | Fungus gardens microbial communities from leaf cutter ant in Ribeirão Preto, State of São Paulo, Brazil - Atta sexdens ASBM1 | ecosystem: Host-associated > Fungi > Mycelium > Unclassified ...
TATATATATATTTATTGGTCTGTTTTCTGTTCCTGCACTAGTCTGTTTTAGAATACTCTTTCTTGCTTTAGGGCCAGCTGTTTCACCTTTTGATAAATTTTACTTGTTAAACAAATCTGGCAAACCTCGCATGTATTGTAATTGAGTAATCTTACTACTTATCCAACAGATAAAATTTACCAAAAGGTGGAATAACCGGGTCTTAGGCCGGAATCAGACTACGCATTGAAGAATAAAATTGAAGATTGAAAGATTGATATTTGATCAAAAGGAGCTTTGTTCTTATTGGTGAAATTTCAATCTTTAATCTTTAATCTCAATGCCTAGGCCGATATTCATAGTCGAGTCTTATTTCAAGACCTTAAATAATGTTTTAAGACACTAATGCAATCTTCTGATTGGTTCGTGACTTCTTAAAATCGTACTTAAGATGGTCTTGAACATAAGATCTGATTATGAATGCCGGCCATAGTCTGATTCTTAAACAAATATCAAATGTATATCTATCTCATTTTAAGTTCCAAAAGTGTACATACACTAGTTTCAGGTTCAGCCACAGAAAACAGACAATGTGTGTGCGTCCGTGCGTGTGTGTGTGCGTGCGTGCGTGGTGCGTGCGTGCGTGCGTGCGTGCGTGCGTGCGTGTGTGTGTGTGTGTGTGTGTGTGTGTGTGTGTTGTGTGGTGTGTGACTAGTGATTCAAGCCGGAATTTATGATGTTAGCGCAAATTTGATATATAGCAAGAACCAATCATATTAAAGTATCACTAAGCATTGACTAGTTAGTTTTCTCTTCTGAAAGCAGCCATTGGCTGCGACTGGCTGGCAATAAATTTGAAACACGAACATAGAATCAGATACACACACATTCTATTTTATGCATCTATCTCATTTTATTTTAAATAGCTTGAAAAATATAGCGGACCAATCAGAAATTGTTTAAACGATGTCCAATCCTTTTTGAGGACGCAATGTGATGAGCGACGAACGTATCCAATGAAAGCTCTGTTTTTTTCTCGATATGACGATGTAAAAATGAGCTCTCATTGGATATTGTTCGTCGCTCATCTTGTCCAGTATGCAGTAGGCCTAGGCACGTAACATATGTCCGAAAAATTATTTAATATTTGCGGACATATGTTTTCGTCTGCAAATATTAAATATTAACTTATATTTTAAAGAAGTTATTTATCTCGCTTGTTATCAATTGTAAACTGAAAATGATGGTTTCCGGTGGATCCGTTCTACCCCCCCCCTGATTCTATCTGACTGATGTATTCTTTCTTCCCAGTAACGTCATCGAAATACCTGAGTGTTGCTTTCTGTAGGACACGTGTTATCAAATAGGTTTCCCATTCGGTTTGATTTTTCAGACTCTTGAAACTTCCCCAACTAGATTTTAGAAGACTACATTGAAAGGTAAATTGTAAATTAATAATAAGCAATTGAATTTGTTCACTCAAAAGATTTCCTAAATATTTTGATAAAGTACATGCTCGGAGTGCTTTTGAATTATTAAAAGAAATGTTTTGATTAATCTATTCGAAAAATCTATTTTTGATTAAAGAAGTAACTAAAGAAATGATGCTCTGTATTCTTTCGAATTAGAAATGGCCAAGAGAACGCAACCAACTTGGCATCTACCAGATAGAAAGGATGCCACGGTACTGCGATTGTACAACAGTTTGACTAGAGAGAAGGAAGTATTTGTCCCGCAGTTTGGAAATCATGTTTTGTGGTACAGTTGTGGACCTACCGTCTATGATGCATCTCACATGGGTCATGCAAGGTATTGATATCATTAAATAGTACTCTTAAACATCTCTTACTCTCTCTTTCTCTTATTTGATAATAGTTTTTTTATAATGAAATAGTTTTACTTGACATATTTTTTGATAGTATTTTTATTTAGTAGTATATTTATTATACAATTGTACATATATCTGAAGTATTTTAAGTGTCTGATAAATATTCTACTGAATAGAGGATACCTTACTATAATGACATATATTGTCAAGATCACAATTCTGAGTGACTTTCAACAGGTTATAGCCATTGCTTGTTATTTGATAAAATAAAAAGTTATTAATTATCAAAGTTAATTATTTTTTCTGAATTATTCTTTCTATTTTAAACGATAATGTATGTATATTTTTGCTTGGAAAATTATAAACCTGTGTGAAATCTCGCTTTTACTCATTATAAAATATATGTGTGTGGAGAAACAGTGAGTTTCCTTCTCTTCTACTAATAAAAACTGGACACAAGTTTAGGTTGAACTTTATTTTACATAGAAAATTATAAACTCATACAAAGTAAGTTTCACATGAGTTTACAACTTTCCATGTAAAACTAGATTCAATCTAAATCTATATGTCTAGTTTTTTAATATTGGAGTTCCTCCTGTAGGGAAGATGAAATCCACTACACGCAGGCCTATACATTCCACTCAAAATGAGATTCCACATGGGTTTCTATTCAAAGATATAATTTCTTAAAAATTAATTTTGCTATGAATTATTCTTTTTTTTGCATAATAATAATATTCTATATATAAACAGTCAAGATTGTATATTACATAATTAATAAACTCTTGTAGATGCATGTTAAATAATACAAAGTAAGATTCTTTAACAAGTAAAAATATACTGACAGTGAATATGATTGAACAAGAATATCATATTTGATCAAAGAAATTAAAATAATTAAGAATAGAATTAATTCTTTATTTACTTTTTAAATATATAAGTGAGATTTATTAATTTTCTTTTTGTTAATAATTTTTTAATTAATGAGCTATAGCTGAAACTTGAAGATTACTCAGTCATGATTTTGGCAACATATGTCAAGATTATCAGGTTTATCTCTTCCCTCCTTCAGTATATTTAAATTCAGTATATTTAAATTCAGTATATTTATTGAGTATCTTTCCGAGCATATACATATATGTATGTGTTTTTTGCAGATTATATATGTTTTTTACAGATCATATATATCTTTTGATATTCTGCGTCGTGTATTGTCAGATTATTTTGGATATGATGTCTTATACGTGATGAATATTACTGATATAGATGATAAAATCATAAAAAGAGCAAGGCAGCATTATCTGTATGAAAAATATGTGGAAGAAAATCATAGCCTTAATAGTATATTAGATGATGTCAAAGAAGTAATGTCTAACTTTGAAAATGTTGTAAGAACTACAAGTAGTGCTGATAAGAAATGCATGTTAGAACAAATGTTGTATAAAATAACAAGAGCTATCGAAGATCTGCAGAAGGCAGTGAAAGAGAAGGATGAAAGGAAGATTGCAAAGTTTCAAGACGTAAGTATTGCTTAAGATATACATGGTCTTCAAAAAGTTTGGAAATGCTCAAATATTTCGAAAACAATTGATATAAAAAAATATTTAAGAAGCAAAGTTATAGGGCTAAATAAAATGTATTTAATTGTACAGATATTATTGAAAGAGGCTAAAGATCCTTTAGCCGACTGGTTAGACAAAATCAAAGGTAGCACAATTACGGAACATTCCATATTTAATAAAATATCGAAACATTGGGAAGCTGAATTTCATAAAGATATGGATGCTTTAAATGTAAGATTTGAATTTTTTTATTGATATTTTTAAGACTCTCTCTAATCTGATTTATAACTATAATTATTTCACAAATCTTTTAGATATTAAAACCAAACGTACTCACAAGAGTTAGCGAATATGTAGGGGAGATAATAACATTTATACAACAAATAATAGATAATGGATATGCTTACGAAAGTAATGGATCGGTATACTTTGATGTAGACAAATTTGATAAACAAGAGAAACATTCTTATGCCAAGCTTGTACCAGAAGCATATGGCGATACATCAAGTTTAGAAGAGGGAGAAGGTAAATTTGAGTTAATTTAGTAGATAAAACTGATCAATGAACAGTGATTTTTTCATATGATTGGTTTTTATACTTAGATTCAGGGAAGAAAGGTAAGAACTAAAAAACTGAGCACTCACTGATCAGTTTTCTTTGCTGAATCTGTCATATATTTGGTTAAAAAAATTTATTTAAAAAAAAATTTATTTAAAAAAAACTAAGTTAACTGATTTCTTTTTTCTTTATTTTAATAAGGCGATTTGAGTACTACAGCAGATAAACTTTCTGAAAAGAGATCGGTAACAGACTTTGCGCTTTGGAAATGTTCAAAGGCAGGTGAACCCTGGTGGGAAAGTCCTTGGGGCAGAGGACGTCCAGGATGGCATATTGAATGCTCGGTCATGGCGTCTGCAATTTGTGGAGAAAGTTTAGATATCCATACAGGCGGAGTAGACCTTAAATTTCCTCATCACGATAATGAACTTGCGCAAGCAGAAGCATGTTTCAATAACTCACATTGGGTTAGATATTTCCTGCACTCTGGCCACTTGACTATAGCTGGCTGCAAGATGTCCAAATCGCTAAAGAACTTTGTAACGATACAAGATGCTTTAAAGAAATATACAAGTAGGCAACTCAGACTTGCTTTTCTTCTGCATTCATGGAAAGACACTTTAGATTATAGTGATAATACTATGAATATGGCGGTACAATATGAAAAATTTCTTAACGTGAGTATAAGATTTTCTTATATCATAAAATATTTTGGTACGATATTACAGATTTAAAATTGTATTATGTTCGCTATAGGCGTCGCGAATTCATTGCTCGTGTGACACCTTTATACTCGCACATGCGATCGCACGCTCAAGCTCACACTGAGCTCAATAATTCTTCACACGCTTTTATAAAAAGAAACTGAGTAGTGTGATGATATAATTGATTATTTGTTTAAAAAAACTGATTCTCAAAAGTAACTTGTTATTATTACTATTATTTAAAAATTTGGTGGAGTCAGAAAGATAAAGCATGATGGAATGGAGATGGGCGAATTTTGACCAATTGCGAAGCATTTCAAGATCATGTTATGGTCATGATAGAATTATGTATGCTAACATAGAAATACCGTGATTATTTATTGATTTTTAGGAAAGTTAAACATAGTCTTTATTTACAAATGGCACGCAAAAATTAACGTTCATTTCTCGTTTTTGATTCAATATGACTTTTCGGGAACCTTAAAGTGAAAAAATATGAGTTGAAATTGATAGCATTATTAATCGTTTCTACAGAAAAAATCGAATTTATGAAAATCGTTTTTTGACATTCCAAAATCAAACGGCTTCTTTATGTATAAATTTTACTTTTAGAGAGAGAGAGAGAGAGAGAGAGAGAGAGAGAGAATGCAAACATTTTTTAAATACTTTCGCGGAATTATATTTATTTGAAATTTGCGAAATATTTATAAAATTTAATTGTTGCAAAAATTTTATTAACAGGTGTATTTGAAATGTATTTGAATCTTCATAATTTTAGACTTACATATTTAGAAAATAAAATTTCTGCTTTTATTTTTCAGGAATTTTTTTTAAATATAAAATGTAAGATTAGAAGTTTGAGAACGAGTACTACTACTATTATTGATAGTTTTATTAAATGGTCTAATTTGGAAGTAAAACTCAATGAGAAATTTTATCTTGCAAAGCATTCTATACATAAAGCATTGTGTGGTAAGTCTTAATTATTTCGTAATCATTGGTAGATTACGTGTATCGCTAAAAAAATTTGTCTATTGCAGATAATATTGATACAAGAACTGTTCTCAATTTAATACGGGAGCTCGTGACAAATTGCAATGTATACATGAGTGAAAGTAAAAATCCAAACTTCCTTCTTCTTAGGGATATCGCCGTGTATATTACGAAGATGTTTACCATTTTTGGAACTGTTTCTTCTTCGTACAATTCAATTGGATTTCCAATTAATGATGAGATAGTCAATACAAATGTAAGATTAGTATAAATACAATAGCAACTTCTTTTTTACATCGATAAATTTAATAAGTGTAGCTATTCAAATTTTGCGTTGTTTTTTTTTTAAATTTTATCTCTTACAATATGAATAGACTTTGAAAAATCCGAATTTGCAATTTACTTCAATTTAATTCGAAAAGAACAAATTTGAGTAGGAATTAAGTCGCATAATTTTTTAAATATGTTTTTTTGATAACTTTGAGGATTTTTCAAGCATTTGGAAGATGTGTATTCTCGTTTAATTTTTTATCTGTTTATTTTGAAACAGGAGATAAATTTATATAAATATGAGCATTTTAAAATACGATTTGAAATTGTAATTGTAACACATATATATGAAGTGTCCCGATTTTCGCGAATTAAAATATTACAATAAGAAAGCTTTCAAAAATTTATGTAAAAATGTTTCTTATAAATTTTTATTTTAAGCAATAGGTTTGAAGACATAAAAAGTTTAAATATAACCAATTACATTACTTTATCACTCAAGATTATACATTTCATAGGAAGCAGGTAGAGACTATTTCTCAAAAATAGTGAGAAAAGTTTATTCTCGACAAAATGAAAAAATAGTGAGTCGCTTAAAAAAAGATGAGTCTTTTTGAGAATAAAAAATGATTGTTCCTTGAAAATTTGAATACTAAAATTAATTTGTATTTAAATTACTTTTAAAAATGCAGTTTTTAAAGACGAATTTTTACTTAATTTTTCGAAAATTTTCTTGTTTTAGTATTTTGATTCATAAATTTCGAGACATATATATTTTTGTATACTTCATAATTAGGTTGAAGAAACTGTTATGCCATATGTTGAAATTCTGGTGAATTTTCGAGAAAAAGTCCGAAATTGTGCGAAAACTTTGAAAGCGAAAGATATTTTACAAGAGTGCGATCAATTGCGCGATGATATTTTACCTAACGTTGGTGTGCGGTTGGAAGATAGTAATGAAGGAGAGTGTAAAGTAAAATTAGTCAACAGGGAAGAATTGTTGAAGGAGAAAGAAATTAAGAAGAAATTAGAACTTGAGAAAACCTTAGAGAAAGAAAAAATAAAAGCAGAGGCTGCTGCTATGACAGCAGCAAAAGAAGCGCAGAAAAAAATATCACCAAATGATATGTTCAGATTGGAGAAAGATAAATATTCCCAATTTGATGATAAGGTAAATATTTTGCTCATCTTGCATATAACATTCAGTATATCATAAATTTACATTACTGAATTTATATTAATATTTTATATATTTTTTTAAATATTTCTATGCAGGGATTACCAACACATGATGTCGAAGGTAAAGAAATTAGCAAAAGTTTATTCAAGAAGTTGCAAAAGTTACAGCAAGCACAGGAAAAAAAATATAATGAATATTTGACTTCCACGCAAAATGGTTGCTTATAGATCCTTCCACATAAGAAATAATCTCGACTTATTTATGAAGTTATAGCTTAGTATAGCAATTTCATACTTCGACAATTATATTTTTTGTGTTACTTTATCACATTACAAGAATAATAATTCCTTCTCTAAAATATTGAGAAATATTTTCTAAATTACGACTGTCTATATGACATATCAATATAATTTCAAATATATCTGAATATCTAATATATATATATCTGAATATCTATTAATATGAAACTCTAAGCTTTGTTCCGAAAACTTTTATTAAAGATTAAATTTAAATGTCTGATTTCCTATCAGTATCTTTTTCATTTATGATTAAGTTTCAGTTATCAAACCTTTTGAAATCATTTTGTTGTCTATCTATTTTATTGTATTATCTTGAATTAATAAGAGAGAGAGAGAATCCCAGTATTGTAATTTATCATTATTAAGGGGATCTCAAAGATGATTAGTCGTAGTGTAAATAGAATCTACATACAAATGATTTATGTGTCATTGACATATCATGACATACTACTACATCAATATCACACACATACACATAAATTTTTGTATAACAATAACGTTTTAAAATTAATAAATAAATAATATAAGGCTCAAATGATTTAAGTTCAATATAATAAGAATAACGTTTTAACTAGATATCTAGATATCCAAATTTAAGAACTCTACGTTTTTCTTCGTGTAAACTGCTAGTCTGTTATTAGTCTGGTTAAACTACTCTGGGCTATTATTTCGAATAGATTGTACAGCTTTTGTATGAATCAAATATGGCGCTCTAGAGCTGTCACGATATGATAGATTTAGAGCGTTATATTGGACTAAAAAATGGTAAAATATTTTAATTTCGAAATTTTTTGTTCTCAGTATAAACTCCATTTGACAGATGTATTAATGCATATACTTCAATTCTGAAAAAAGATTTTTGATTTTTGATTTTCTATAAAAGAAGAAAAAAGTAATTGTTATACAAAAATTATATGATTAGTCAATAAGACAGCTTTAGGATCCCCTTAAAGTAAATTAATTTTATAAAGCTTTGTGTGTGTAATGCATATTGCAATAAATTGTATTGTTTTATCTATTAAATTTCAATAAATATCTGTGTATGGCTTTATATATTAAAATCATGAGATCACTAAATATAATGTATAATATATAATATATATAATGTATGAAAAGAATGTTTCAATATCGCGAAACTACTAACAGCATATTCATACTTGATGTACATACGCGTGTACATACATCGGCATATCGTATGGTCGATGCGATTCAAAACTGGTCGAACAAAATAAATGTTACGTGTTTTCACTCGACCGGATGAATTTGACACGCGATGCTGTCCATTATTAAAACATAATACCCCTTTCACGCATAACGAGTGGGCCGACAGTGACAGCTTTGTAAATGCGAAGGCGATATAATGCTCGATTCGCGAAGCGAGCCAATATTCATCCTATATTCAAAAGCAGTGAAAACCCGAGGTAGACGAACAGGTCGACCCGTCAGTTGCTTTTCCAACTTCCTGTAAAATACGCATCATATCCGATATCCAACCCGAAAACTCGGAATAATCGAGGAAAATGGTCGATCTGCTCACTCTCGATTACAATTTCCGGATTGGAATGAAGCTGGTATTTAAACTGCTCGCGACAACATTTTCGTTCTTAATCGAGAAAGTTTAATGAGATACATCTCATGTCAGAGGGACTACATTTACACGACTCGATTTACAACGAAGTTATAATATCGCGTGATGTTGTGAAACTGGCCAATCATAGTCATTCCATTCTTCAGAGGAATAGCTGTGATTGGTCAGTTTCATCGATATTGTAACTTGTGTAAACGTAGGCTTCACTTTATACATTTGTGTCAACAACATTTGTATTAACTACGTTCATATGACACTCTTAATCAGATTTAATAACATCCATAGTTAGAAACTGCGTTATTATTAAAGTCTGACCGAAACTGAAAACGAACACTCATTACATATCAATTTCGACTGAAACCATATAGCTTTTTTTCATAAATGTTAATTTTAATATTTGTAATTATTGTTTTAGTAATTAAATTATGATGTTTATGAAGAAAAAGTATATGATATAAGGGCATATCTATACATACGGTCTTCATAGGATTCTTATTTTTTAATTTTCTTTTCGGTTTGAAATTGACATGTAGCCGAGTGATTTTGGTTCAGTTTCGGTAAAAGTTTCGATCAGACTCTAGTTATAATATCGCGCGATGTTATGAAACTGATCAACCACAATCATTCCATTCTTCAGAGGATTATTGGCCATCAGTTTCATGACTACGGATGTTATTAAATCCGATTAGGATGTCCGTGTAAACACAATCATCGACAAGGCCGTGTTAAGAAAATTTGCGTTCAGGGATGTGTGATCTTCGAGCGCCTCTTCTTCACCATAATAACTCCAATATTTCTAATGATCTTTTTTTTTTAATAGTAGTTTTATTATCCTTACGTTACTCTATTTTTGTTATCAGCTTTGCATTCTATGTTTAATACGAAAGTATTTATACACTCAGAGAAAAATATAGTTTTGACAACTACTGAATTAACAATTCTAGTAATTTAAGTACTTGCAACTAATTTTACAAAATAATAAGAACTAAAGTAGTACTGAATACTATATTTTTATAATATTCGGTACTACTTCTAGTTCTTATTATTTTTTAAATTTTAGATTTAGTATTTAAATTTTAGAAATATATTTTATAAATGCCATAACTATTTTTTTTCTCTTAGTGTACATAAATTCAATATGAGAAGAGCTACTTACTTCAAAATTAGATATTGGAATAATACATATATGTATCTTATTTTATTTATCTCAAAGTAACACTTTGTATTCATTTCTTTTCAAGAATAAGGACCCAGTCTAGCAGGAATGAGAACCAGATCTATGATTAGTCATGTGTACTGTATGCCATCCAACTTTATTTCTTGTATGTCTCCATGAGACAAATGGAAATTAAATTTCGTAACAGAAAACGAGAAGAGGCGTAATAATTCGAAAAACACGTAATGAGCCTGGTTATATAATTATGTGATACGTGTTTTGCGAAAAATCTGTATCATATATGGGATCTTAAGTTTACAATATTCAAATTTCACATGCGTAACGAACTAATACAATACATCTTAGTACAAACAATTTTGGGCCATTTTAGCGACACAGTGTAGCGTGGTGCAGTGCAAAAGGCGCCAAAACCTGGACTCAAGTTCTAAAAGCTCGCGGTAGCACAATATTTAGGCGGTTCTACGATACGATCATTTTTTTAACAATAGGCATAAGGCTGATATTTTATTTATACGTACGACAAGGCTTTTGATAAAACTTCATATAACATCGACGATCTTGCTGATTTTAATGATCTTAACATATGTTATGTTGGTTTCAAAAATTGGCAAAGTCACATTTTTAGTTTACTGTTAATTTAACGTAACTTTTAAACAGTTCAATTACAAACAATCGAAAAATCACTTTAAACAATTACAAATGATTTATAATGAAAATATGTCATTTGCTTTCCCATTTAAAATTAATTCCTAGCTGTTTTTTAAAAATCGATCATAAGCTACTTTTTAACTACAAATAAAAATGTACTACAAACGATTTCAAATATGAATTTGATACCATTTGAACTAAAAAAAAGTTCCTTACTTGTTTTTTTAAAAATTGATAGCATTTTTATTTTTCAACTGAACGAAATAATAAAAATATGACTACTACAGTCATCTACAGGCAAAATTCTCAAGAAACGTCCTTTGAAATCTGAATTGATGAAAAGTCGGGTGCCAACTTCACGGAAGTTCTCGTCGTCGTCGTCGTTGCCGGTGCCTGGATGTTGACGGGAGGCACAGGGTCGACGAACCAGCCAATCGTGCGGAGGCCCCCGCATCTGCATTCTAATGAGGCTCACCTGGATATATATGGACTTAAGCCTGCAACTTCGTTGCTTTTTCCGAGATATCTCTCCGCTACACAGGTGAGTCTTCTTCTTTTTCGCTCTCTCTTTTGCGAGATACATAGTTCTCGATGGAACATTTCTGTGAACGATGTGTTTTTTGGTAGTATCTTGGAATCGCGTTAACGAGAATATTTATGAATGAGTGTGAGAGTTTCATTACTGCGATTTTCAGCGAAACGCTAATGTAAAATTGACGCAAGCCGGTAACATAAACAATCGTTTTTGAATTAGTCGGTGAATTTTATTCATGATGTGTCAGTAATTTTCATTGTTAAACATCACAATGATAAGAATAATCAACAGAGACGTTGAAAAATCGAAGCCGGATAGACAGCTTCGACTCGA
>Ga0157363_1005691_pt1 | contig 11652 bp, 7 predicted proteins | sample AttsexASBM1_FD_111477 | JGI IMG/M metagenome (GOLD analysis project Ga0157363, IMG submission 111477) | Fungus gardens microbial communities from leaf cutter ant in Ribeirão Preto, State of São Paulo, Brazil - Atta sexdens ASBM1 | ecosystem: Host-associated > Fungi > Mycelium > Unclassified ...
AAATTAGAACAAGAAAGAGATTAGAAATTAGTTAATGATGTATAGCTTTAAAAATCTTAATAAAAAGAAGGAATATAATAGACACAACAATTTTTTATTTAGAAAAATGATTCGATAATATAATCCTAAAGTCAAAGTAGGATACAACTTCTTTCAATCTTTGATATAATCTCAGATTTTCTATTCAATGAAGTGTATTGTTTCATGATTGTGTTACAGTGTTCTTGTGAAACATTTTTACTTCTTACATAAGCGTGATACTGATCAAGTTTGTGTAAATCACAGAGAATAATTTTTTTTCCTTAAAATCGCATCATAATTCTTATTACAAAGTAAAATATATACTGAAATAAACGTGACCATTTTATCATCAAAACAAAGACAAAGAGAATTTAGCAATTTGTATTACTTGTGTTAAACTTAGCGAAGAGACAACAGGTAAAACTTTCTAATAAACCATGCAGTAAGGTGAATCAAGATAAAATCACGCCGTTGAATGAGGCATAACGTTAACGAGAAGCATATCCGAGTGAAACTCAAATTCATAGCGGAGTTTCCTTTTTGATGCGATTCTACAGTCACTTTCGCCACTTTGATTTAACGAGCTTTTCCGCCTCTTTTGATTGTTCTTGCGCGTTCTTTCTTTCTTTTAGTCTCGTTGAGGTAACGAGCCTCACGTAGCCTCGCGGTTCATCAAGACCGGCGAGCTAAACGGACGATACCGCAGAGAGACGAGATAACTTGAGTGTTAGCATCTTGCCTTTCCTTCTCCTTATTTCACTTGAGCAAAAACCTTGCTATTCGTTAGAGCCACTCGCGCTATTAAGATAGTTGTTCGCAAGAGTATGGATCGACGAGCTCGCTGTGACTCGCGCAGTTCACTGCGACTTCATGAGAGAGAAACCTGAGGTCCCTTTTGATGTCATCGTTTCATCACGTCTGTGCATTATTTTCCACCTAACTGAATAGATCCCGCGCGAAACGCCCTTATTGTGCGTTACCAGACAGCAATTTGCGCGACGTCAACGTCGCGAATCAGCGGGAACGAAATATCCTTGACTTATGATCCATACATCTTCTAAGACTTGGTCAGGACAAGCGTGCTTTGATTTTTATATTCTTCTAGCATATTAGCATATTTTATTCTCTTAGTCCTGGCATCTTCTATCTCTTCTAACGGTTAATCTAAAAAATTAGCGTATTTTATGAAAATTTTAAAAAACGACGATTCTTGATATGAATATAATACGTTATATGAAAGCATAATAATGAAACCTGCTGTAAACATTAAATGCATAAATTTCTGTTTACACGATATCATATGAAAGATTATCATACAGCAACGTCAATAAGAATTTATATTCTAATCGATTGATAAGAAGCGGTTTGCAAGTAGATTGATACATGATCCTGATTAATGATTCGTATCTTTCATTATTCAAAATCACTTCTTTCATTATTCCGAATGTATGATCAACCGCATTTAAGTGCTTGAATGGATGATTGTAGAATTGTAAGATTACATCTTTGCATAATTAATAGCGTTGGGAATATTGAAATTTTCCGTGGTAGTTAACTATGACGTATCGTGTCACAATACTGTATGAGGCATTAATGAAACACTCCTTTCTAACTGTGAAGTAGAAATGCTACAAAAAAGTGTAATTACCGAAAGTAATAATTAAGTCCATGCGGGCCATTAATGACTCCAGTTCCGGTCATTTGCCTCAATGAGAATCATCGATTAATTCTATGTGTTCAAATGGAAGAAATCTTTGAAGGCACTGAAGATTGATAGATTGATAGAAGATAAATTAAATGCATTTCCAGGTTACTACTTAAATGTATTACGGAGTAGATCTTGATTGATTGTCGCAAAACAGCCACGCCTTTGATTTACGAGTTATGATTTTAGGTTGTCATCATATGCCATATAGTGAAGTTATGAAACTCTGTAGATCTATTATCGTTCTACGAAGTTGCGATTTTTTAAATCCTAAATCTATGAATTTATATTTTTATATCTTTAAGGATAAATATATTGTTGAGTGTCTACCTTTATTTTATTTTAGCAGGATCGTAGACTAAATTTTTAAGAATTCATAGAAATAAACAATACATAGTGTCGAATTTTCTTTGCTAAGAAATAATGATTATTGAATTTATTAAAAGGTTTGCAAACTATAAAGTAGCGGTATTCTTGACATACTTCTGAACATTACAAGGAAGAATTGTGGTGTACACGTCACTTGGAAAAATATTCTTGCAGGTTTGCGCATGAGAATCCGAGCTTTTGCTCGGACGACAGAATCCACAACGAGGATCAACTGATTTACGAGTCAGGGCTCGCGTCATCTCCGTCATATTTATTTGTTTGTGGCCTTGTCGTGATGCCCTGAACAGCTGGCCCGAGGGCAACTTATAACGATATTTTCGTCAGCGAGATGTCTCGTGGACACTTCCTGCTGATATTCGCGCGTGGTGGTACCGGAGATCGGTTGACGCCGACGGGTAAGTGAACAGGCAGTAAGCTCAGCTTAATTAATTACGGTCGGAGCGGAACGGACGAGTGGAGCTGTTAATGGCCGCAGGCAAATTCGCGCGTAACGCAATGTGTTTCTTGCGACACGTTGCGGCCACGTCGAATTAAATTTAACGGCTAATTGATTTTACCTCTCAAAATCTCAGGTCTGTGTATCGAGTTATCGAACTTTTTCTTTTACTGATACTCTGAAACAGAGTTCCTGATTTCAACAATTTAATTGTACACGCAAAAATAAGGATCTTTTCCGGTGAGATAAGTGATTTATTATACGTTATTGAGAAATTAAGGGAATTTGATATCTCACCAAAATATTAATAATACTTAAATCAAGTTTAACGATAAGTTTTACGATTTTAATAGATTCTTAACGCAGTTTCATTGCTTTGTAACATAAAATTATCATTCATGCATGATGTCATTTCGCTTTTTCCTTGCAATAGTATTAAGTATTCCTTACAATAGTATTAAATTGCAATAGTATTAAGAAAGCTTCAATAACATTTTAATACATTTTCTTTATTTATACATCTATGAATAATAGATTTATATAATACTGATTACATTTAATTACATTCTAATCAAATTCTGAATTATTTTTTTAAGATATAATTTTTTTTATGTGATTCTGCTCCGCGATTCCTTTTCTATATCGTCACAAGCCGATGTTCTTTATTTAATCTCATTAATCTATTTTTTGTCACTCAATTCTACCTTTTATTATTTCTCTTATTATTCTTTCTTTAACTGTATTTTCGAGAAATTAAATCTCTTGATGTAAAAGCGGTACAAAATGCTAAAGGAATCAAATCACATTCTCTGCATTGTCACGCCTCCCAATGGGAGATTTCTCTTCCCTTTTCGCGCGATGACCATTTGTCTCGATTAGTGCCGGCCGTCTTGAAGTCTCTTCGTAAACCGGGAGACATCGATTCCTGGTAGAAAAGGTCGCGAATACTTCCTACACGTTGCGTCATAAGAACACGTTTTAACCTACTTGATATTGTCTATGGGACACAAAGCTGTGATATATATTTAAGAAATTATTCCTTTATTCTTTAAGTAATTTAACTATAAAGTTAAATAATTATATTTTACAAAAATTGCCGTCGTAAAATAATTTCATAAAATTCATTTGTTAAGTTGAACATTTTTTTTAAATATTAATGTAATCAAAAATAATGTTACATGTCTGAAAATTTGAATTGATCATATAACTTGACTAATTTAACTTTTCAGACGTATTTATAAGAATATATTTGTAATATCTTCTTGTAGTTGAGAGCAATAGGTTTTTGATAACAATTTTATGAATTGTGCGCTGATATGCGCAACCGGCTTGGAGGTACTATTTTATTGCTCATCAGTTTGCTTAGTCGGTTGTAAGCCGCAATTACGCAACATCAGCATGATGGTGGTATATGATCGCCGAGGCAGGGTGAATCGATGTAAACTCGCGAGACGGCTTCCACCGAGTTGACGAGCAGGTACCTGCTAGAAGCAGGCAATGCATGTCCATTCGTGCGGTTAGTACTTAGCTACCGCGTTAATCCGCGGCTGCTGTAAGACGGGTAGAATTAGAGCCAGATTAAGACTCTTCTACCGCATCTTTAAATTACGAAACGCAGCAGTCAAAAACTTAATTTCTAAAGCTCTCAAGATATCTGTAGCTATGCAGTATTTTTGTACGAGTATTATGGTTTTATTTATGCGTTTCATTTTTTTTTGTTTAGATACTATTTCAACGAAATGTTTTCCTTTTTATCAAAAGAAAACGAATTATTTTATTTTTTAATAAATATAATAATTTTGATTGATATGAATATGTTTACAATAGGAGATACCAGTTTCTCGCAATATATTCTTAAAAATAATTTATTCAGACCTGTGTAATATCATTTGCTGTCCTTTTAAGGAGTTGCATCATTATTTATTTCCGATTGCTACACGAATTTTCTTAATTGTCATACGACACGCAAGTCTAAGGGTTTTCGCTTCTTGCCTTGTATCTGATAAGCGAGAACATCACCAATCCAGGAAACTCTAGAGAAAGGATTTGTCGATTCTCTCTGGTGAGTGTTCTCTCTTCATCATCTATCGCGGTACATGAAGGAAGAAGAAACATTCTAATGCGATCTTATATCTCACCGATATACGTTTAATGTTCCGATGTTGCATGAGCTACACTCTTTGTATCTTAACTTACGTAAGTCATAATCGCTTTCATTAGCGCGATAGTATCCAATGATTGCAACCAGCTAGATCGATATACGATACCTTTATCGAACTGTTTTATGCTTATCTCTGTGATTGAGCATGCAATTTGGAAATTGGCAACTGACACCTAGAAAGGAGAGTCAGTTACTGTAAATGCTGTTTAAGATATACACGACTGTTCGATGAAACGATAACATCAAAAAAGAGATATAAAAGTTTCATTTTATGTAAATAGATACTATAGATTCTCGATACATAATAAATAACTACATACATTTTTAATAGACTTTTCTGGAGGCTGTTTTGCGCTCCATCCATTGTATTATTATAAATAAAATCGTTGATAAATTATTATGTGTGTGTCCCCTTAATGGAACAGTATTTTTTTTATCCTCGCGATCTCTTCTATATCAAAGACCGATACCGTTACTTCTTCATTATCTGTGATATCAATCGCGCGATAGATCGCCGGTACAAGTCTCTCATGAACACAACTTTGTAAGTCGAAGACAGACATTTGTTTTATTGGGGCTACGTGACCTCCATGAAAATGCGTGAATTCTTCCGTCTTTCAAGAAGTCGCTGTATCACGCGTACAAGGTGAAAAATCAAACGCTCCATTATTCTCATCGCGCTGAGCTTTCTTCCTGTGTCTGATAAACGATAGAATCGCCCCGGGAAGCCGTTCCCCATAACGGATGTTTCTACTTGCCGCGGGACGTTCCTTCGTCACTGCTCTTCCTGTTGCAGAAGGAAGACATCATCACCGATATGATCTGATATTACTATTATAAATTTAGTACGATGTCGCACGATTCGTATATTTTTTCAGCACAACGGCCAGCAATCGTGATGATTCATCGACTTAATATCACCCGACGGTCGCGGCGAACCTGAACGTTATAAATTTTCGAAGTTGTTTCCTAGCTACATATTTGTGCGATGATAAAAGACACGAGTATGATAAGTAGGTGAATACCAGGGAGTATTTAATCATAATCGAAAGTGGTATCGGGGAACGAGTTTTCTTCAGATTGGATCTTATTCGCTTTGCAATCGAGAATCACGCCCGTAATCAACTACCAACACTCGATCACAAGGACAGTTCATAGATAGCGGGTTAATAAAGATGTATTGCTAATATAATCACATGACGTGGATTATAAGCGACAGCATAAATCTTACCAACTTCATCAAGTTTTGCTATTTAAAGAGATAATAAGCGATTCGATTAAGTTCTATCAATTATGTTTATCATAGTTCGTTTGGAATTTACTTGAGCAATCATAATTATTTTTTTTGAAACGCCCACAGATAAGGCTTGAACCGTGAAAACATCGCTTCCACATTACATAGAATTTTTTTTCGTTTCTTATAATAATTTACAGAAAGAATTAATTTTAGGGTTAAATCAAATGTCACAAAAAAATTTTTTTCCGATGTATCAATCGTATTCCAAAAATGATTGCATATTTTGCGAGCGCGTTGCTGAAAGCCACATATTGACTTCGAAGTTCGTTGCATTTCGCTTACGTTTTCATCCCGCGTTTGATAAACGGCGACATAAATCCAACGAGGAGCGTTCGTTAGAATGGATCTTCTTCTATCCACGGGAGGTTGCCCTCTTCATCATCGTTCTCGGCTACAAGCGTAAAAGCCGACGGTAGGGGACGATCGTATATGACTCACCTGTGGAAGCGAAGATAACAGAGCAATTGCGTGGGTGTTACACGGTCTCTCGTTATGCGGCTACGATATTCTCAGATCGAGTCCTGTCCGCACCTTTTTGAATTCATGCTCTTAAAACTTACTATTCGTTCGTTATATTATATCCAGAGGCTGCGTAAGAAACCGAATAGAAAGATTATGACTTACATTGGTCTCCAATATGAATTGAGTCCAAGTTAAAAACAACTGTGATTTTATTAATGTCAGTATGAATTGATTAAGGGGGAAAGAATCATTTGATTTTTTCTTATTTAATCCTAGTCTTATGTCATTCATGGGTTCAACGTACAATTTTTTGCATTGCTTCAACTTTTTTATAATATAATTTGAAGACCCGATTAAATTTAAACATTTTAGAATTTTTTTCCAAAATGGTCATTTTTTGCGAATTTTTCTTTTTTGCGAATAATAGCATAGCTATAGCTTTGAAGCATTGTAATTAATTGAAAATAAAAAAATATTATTTATTTGATTCATATTTATTTGACTTTGTCTGACTTCGAGATATAAATTTCACACGTTTTAAGCTAAAAAATATCTATTCAGTCCAGAGATAGCGTGATGAAGGGATTTCATAAATTCTAATGTAACCGGGAGGGTAATCAAAAATGATTTACTAGGATTTACTAGGATAACAATGATTTACTAGGATTAAAAGTTTATATCTTTATTATAAATACTATTAAACTACATGATATAAATTTTTTAAAATAAATAGACGTATAGAAATTATATACAAATACACGGATGCGAGCAGTTTAACAATAATAATATAACATTTTCATGCACAAAACCGCACGTATGTTACTTAAGCTGATCGATCGACGTCTCGGTGATGTGATGACGTGCGTCACACGATGATAACACAATGAAGAAGAAAAAGAAGTAGGTCAAGCTCCCTCCTGATCGAACAAGTTGGACAGCGAGAATTAAAAGCCAGGGACAGGCGGTACCGTTTGTCGTGTCTCGAGTTTCGCTGTCGACGACGAATTGATGATGCAAGTTGTCACTACGTTTTTATGTTTGTACGACGTATATCTCTCGAACCCTCGCCTATAAGTTTTATACTAAGCACGCATTTTTCTGTGTTACATATTTGTGACAAAATTGGCTGAGAGATTTCAACTTTCTGAATCTGAATCTCGATATTTACACAGTAGAAATAAATTTAGGCATTTAGATTATTCTAAAGAAACACATGGACTATTCGCGCTAATTATCCTTTACTAATATTATAAACAATATCAATAAAAGGATAAAATAAAATCAAACGTCGACTTCAATCATTTGATAATCTACATTTTTTCAAAGGAAAAATGAATAAAAAATATAGAAATATTTTATTATTTTATATGTGTAAGTGGTTATATTTATTCTTCTGTATTAGTGCACTTCTACTATAATTGTCAAAATTTCTAAAATTATATTTTTAAATCTATTATTAAATTTTTGGATGATTAAACAAATGTATCTCACAGAAATTATTAATTAATAAAGACGCTAAATGTTGCTCTACGTATTATTTATGAAACGTAATACACTAGCTTGCTAGCGGATCGAATTTTAATATACGTTTCAGGCAATTAAAGTCATCGTCTAAACGATGTCACCCGCGGCGATTCTTCGTCATGTCTTTTAATGAGAATGGCTACCTGCGATGGCATGTTCAAAACATACGTCAACAAGATCGCTAGACTTCTTTTTTGTGGTACTAAAAATGATAATTTATAATTTTGCTACACGCGGAAGTTTTCTTTTCTATATCATCTTAAGGAATTTATAAAAATAGTTTTAAAAAATATTCTAATTTCTGCAATTAATATTAATTCTTTAAAACAGAATTTAATAATATACTCTTATGCTTTCAGTGGTTTTATATAAAAGATTTAATAGTATCAAGAAATACCGAGATTTTATGTTTATTCCAAAATATTGTCTCGATTATATTGAATAATTCTGTACAATTTTGAAAAATTAAGAGAAGATTATAGAAATGTTGATATTGTTTCTAATTTATTTTGGATTGAAATTTTTTATTATATTATTTAAACAAATTCTTATATTATTAGTATTAATCGTAATTTATAAATATATAAAACAAAATATGATGTTTCTAAATTTATACGGCATTAAATCGATATATTCTTGTAAGTTCATGCTGACGTTAATTGCTAGCATTAAGTAAGACGTTTCTAATCGCATGTCCATCGCAGTGCGCGAATACGTAGAAACATCGGGAGTCGAGTTGTACCACGGTTTATAATTCCGGTGAGTGATAAGCGCAACTTATGTGCCGACTTTGTGGCCTCAGACAGTGCGGAGGCCAAGGGCGCGATGCGACACGAGGATTACGTTCCCACGAGATAAAAGCAGCGCATCGTAGCGCGTGTGTTCGGTTACCTATTAGCAATTATCTGCATACGAGAATAACTTTTGTCGTAAGGAAAATATTAGAATCGCGAGAGATCTCATGGATTTTTTTTTCCAAAGCATTATCGTTAATTGTGACAGCCTCTTTATTTCTATCATTATTGCGCAGAACTTTGTATTTATCATTGCAGAGAACAGTCGTTAATAATTTTTAAATTATCATCGCGTTATTTCTAAAATTCGCATGTCGCTTATATTTATTGTCAAGTTTCTTGCAGTTCTTGCAGTTCTGTTTCTTAAACATTTTCATTATTCAGTTTTAAAAAATGTATATATTTTGATAGATAGATAGATAGTGATAATTAAATGCATGTTAAACCTTTTGTGAACTCGGATATACATTTATACAGAATCTTAAGAATATTTTAGAACGAAAAATACTTTATTAAATAACAATTGAATATTGCAAACCGAAGAAATATACAAGAAATATTTAATGCTTCATTAGCAAAATTAAAATATGGTAAAGTCTACGCAGGATTTAATGGCTATCAGAACAGATGTCATTTAACTGAATAGCTTTTCTCTACTTGTTCTCTTCGACTCAGTGGCAAAGCGGTCAAGGAGGGGACCAAAGATGCTGCGCGGGCGTGGGAATATTATTCCTCCGGGGGCCACTGACCACAGTATGCAGCCCACGGATCTCATTCGAGCCAAGTCACTCTTTCGAGAATTCTTCGGGCATAAATCGCAAAATGCGATCTAAATGCACTTCTGTCAGTACCATATATTTGGCGATAGTAATTGCATATTATTCCAAAAAAAACAGATACATTTTCTGTAAATAATTTTCACAATTTCACTGTAAAAAGAAATGTTTCATTCTTGTCATTATTTTTTAAAATATTTTAAACACTTAAAGTTGTTTTGAACTTTTTCACTAGACAAAAAATTATGTGTTTGGATTTAAAATATGTGTTTTGTCTACTGAAAAAGTTTAAAACTAAAACGTCTTTAAGTGTTTAGAAAATGAAGATAAGAATGAAATATTTTAATATCTTAACATTAAATACTTCTTTTTTTCAATGCTAAGAATCGCAATGATTTAGATGTTGAAGAAGTTAATCAACAATTAATGGACTATTTATTTTTCTTTTCAGATAAACAGGGCAAAATAAATTTATTGATTTATTTGTTAAATTATACACGCAATTTGTATAGAAATTAACTTCTTCTTTAGACCGTAAAATAATACTTTATAATATTTATATTTAATATAATACTTATACTTAATATAAAAATTATATTTATATATAGATATATAGATATATTATTTTAATGAATAAGAAAACAAACTTTAAATAACATCATATTAAAAGGTTATTAAATATCAACAAGGAAGAATACTTGAGCTATTTTTTGTAACAGGACTTTAGAAAAAAGTATCCAATTACTTAACTTAAAAAAAAAATTTATTTGTCAGATTACCGTTAGGTAATTATGGTCAATCTCGTTCCGACTGAATACACTTACAGTTGCTATTGATTATACAACGTCATTAATAATGAGAGTTTGGAGTCACGATTGAGAACATTCAGGCTGGACACAAAAGCGACTTCTGAGAAGATCAGAGACAAAAGGTGGAGGTATCGATTCGCTTGGATCGATCCGCGTGTCGCGACCTCGGTGCCCGTGAGGACCCGGGTCCGGCAGGTGCTGGTGGCGGGCCCCTGGTTCCTCTCTCTGGGCCTCCGAGGCTCCTTTCTCGTCCCCACTATCCTCGCGGCGGCGCGGCGACTTGTTCGGCAGACTCGTTTGATCGCCGCCGCTCACGACTGTTCAGGTACGCCGGGATGATAATTATTATCCTTGCGTAACCGCCCTCAGGGCAAGATATCTGTGTACCCTAGGTGTATGCTCCTGGGAATAAATATGCGTCTCGCTCTTTATCCCGACGATCCGTTTCCATCGGTGGAGTTTCGAATGTCAGCCAAGAAAAATTAAGAGAAACCCTGCGTGTCGAGGGAGCTGGTGGAGGCGAGAAGACGGAGAAATCATAAAAACAAGAAAGAACGAACAAAAGGGTAATAGGGATCAAATGGCGCTTGGTTAAAAATCGATCTGTAACGGAATCTATCCCGTTTTAATACGAATAATTTGATTATAGATATAATAAAATATTGCATTTCTCAAGTAATGTCAATTTAAATTAATAAACAGCATATATACATAGAGGAAAGCCTCTTTCATTATATTCGTTATTATTAGATGGCGCCTAATATCAGATAGCATTTTTGCTAAATTAATAAATTGGTTCCATCATGAATTTATTGTTCTTGGATTGAAAATTATTTAGTAGAAAATTCATTATTAGGTCATGATGTAGTCATTGTATTAAAAAAAGATTTTTGAATTTGGATGGCTCCAAGTTTCATTGAGATGAGCCTTTAAACCTTGTTTATTATTTAAAAAACAAATATTTGACAATAAATTCTTCATGTAGTGATAGAGTAAAGTCGTACTAATAGAAAAATACGAAATATATTGAATTGCTTAATTCTAGAAGTTTGATTTGATGATCGTAAAATCGTAAAGAAATTATAATATGAAATATTCAAGGTATTTTAAATGTGAAACCCATGCTCATATGTCATAGTGAAAATCATTTTTAAAATATAAATATTATTGTACAATAATAAAAAGGACAACCAGAATGAACGTCGAGTGCCTATTTTTGCGATGCTTGATTTCAAGTACGAAGACGAATTCTGGTATAATAATGAGCAAGTTATCGC
>Ga0157363_1005692_pt1 | contig 11652 bp, 7 predicted proteins | sample AttsexASBM1_FD_111477 | JGI IMG/M metagenome (GOLD analysis project Ga0157363, IMG submission 111477) | Fungus gardens microbial communities from leaf cutter ant in Ribeirão Preto, State of São Paulo, Brazil - Atta sexdens ASBM1 | ecosystem: Host-associated > Fungi > Mycelium > Unclassified ...
AAATTATTTTGCTTATATTGCAATTATATCTCGCAACTTATGTGTTATTGATTAAATTCATTAATGATTAAATTCAAATATTTATGCAAAAACTATAAAAAAAAGGTTTTCTTGCGCAACTTTATCATAAAATCGCTGTAGGAGGTAACAGTAACACAAGCTCAGTTATAGTTGCTGCAATGTGAAGATGCATTCAGAATAGGAAAGAAAGGAAAGGGAAGTAGACAAAGAAGAGTTAAAGTTAAAATCACGAGAGAGAGATGCATTTGGAGAGTGTATGAGAACGAGTCGTTAAGGGGCGGGAAAGATGGCGTAAAGGGGTACGAGGGGGTCGTGAGAAGTGGCGGCGGCAGGGGAAGGTGGTACAGTGGAGGATGAAGGTGGTGGGGGTGTGCATTGCGGATTTATTCCCGCCAACACATTCATCATGGCGGATTTAGCTGAACCCGTAACGCATTGCCGTGGATATATATCTGCTTCCATCCCTACCCTAACTTTCTCCCTCCTCCGTCCTTTACCCCTCCCCACCACCTCATCACAATTCCGACCGAATCCTCGCCGGTATATCCTGTATTCTGACAAAACCTCTCTTTTTCAATGACTTCCTAACTCTTTCCACAATACGTGAAGCGAAAGGATACTGGATCGTTTACGATGCTCCGAGTATTATGTTTTGCAACGGTATATTTTACCATCGCGATGTAATAACATAAATATTACTATCGATTTAAAGAATAGCTTAATCTCCATCTAAACATCAATTTGAAGAAAATCTAAAATAAAAGTCCGTCATAATTTGCATTTCGCAATAATAAATTTAAAAAATTATGCTAAAATGAGCTACATATATGCGCAGCTTTTTTTCCTTTCTATTGACCATTCACGGCAGAAACAGACTGTAAATAGCTCTTTAATAAATCTTTGATGTGCTATCAGCAGCTGATCGCAATGCATCATGGCGTAGCGTTGACAGACCCCTCTAACTACTCTTCACCCTTCGTCCTCTGCTATCCCCTCTCTTCTGCTCCACGTAGATACGATATTACGGGGATTGGTATAAATCTATGGCTCATCCATCTACATTTTATCCCCGGAGAACCAAGACACTCACGCAGAAACGCGCGCACAAATGCACACATAAGCCGAAACGTGCACAAACACCGTCAAAATCTTCCTTCTTCTCCACTCCTCTCATATCCTGAGAGTCCCTATTCGCCCTTCTCCCTCGAGACGGTTCAAATCCGATCTCCAGCTCAACTCACCCTCCCATGCCGGCTCCCTCGTTCCACCTGCTCTATCGAGATTCCAATAGCGGCCTTATCGAAGGCTTTGTACGATGAGGGATCGCAAGCTACCCGGGCACTTTCTGCGGTCCTCATGATATTTCACATTTATTATCATATTTCAGTTATTCGCAATCATTCTTTATCAAATCAAGATGTTATTAACAAAGATGTGAAAAAAAAATCGGAGAAGACTCTGTGCACTTTATAAAAGTGAAAATTTCGTTCACAAAAAATTAAACGTGATAATATTATACAAAATAAATTAGTGATCTTTAATATATTATTGAATTGTAATTTATTAATTTATTATTAACAATGTCAGACATTTTATTTTAATTATTTTCTTTTCATATACCTATAACTAATATATATTTGAGAAGAAAAATATACTTTATACTTACTGTAATTTTTGATAATATATAAATGTATTAACATTACAATCTACAACAAGCATTAATTAATTAAATTATATTTATATTTTATTCAACTCCAGAAGCTCTTTCTCTCTCTGGTACTGCCAACGGGTGATGATTCATAAATGATGAGTCCAGAATTCCTTGGCGCCATTCTGTAAATACGGAGGGCAGCGCGTTAGCTCAAAAAGAATTCCCTGCGTCATCTGTACACTGCAAGTTCGTTTATCTTTTTACTCATCGCATTGAATCCAAATTTCAGTACTACTCTACATTGAATGTTCAACAGAAACGTACTATTATACTTGATAGAGTACCACCCTATAAGAACGAAAGAGAGAAGATATATACACACAAAATTCAACTCCTAAAGAGTTGACGGTTGCAAAAGTTATAAACTAAACGCACGCATAGTGCAAGAAATGAAATCACGATGCACTAAGATTTGATCGCATGCTCGATTAATACTGAGGTTATCCTCGAAAAATTGATAGTTAAAAATGATAGGAATGTTTTGAGATAAGGAAAACTTGCTTCGGCCTATTCCCCCCCTCCTTCTCCCTTCCTTCCTCCCCGTTGGTTTAACAAAGTGTGATCAACGGCGGTATATATAACAGCTGCTCCAAGTGGTCCTTCCGGTAAGAATGGGGAGGAACGATTCCCCCTTTTCACCCTAGTGCCTATTTTTTTTCCTATGCCAAATATGGCGATTGTCTTATGCGAAGGCTTTTGGATTTCGATTTAATTCACGTAGCAAACTGTGGTGCGACTTTGAAAGATTTATTATGAAACTTTTAATTCTATATATTTTGTATGATATTTTGTAAAATATCGTTGCTAGTAATCATTCTTAACTACATTCTTATTTTATGTTCCGCGAAACGTTCTCGACGATTTATATCGTGACAAAAAGATTGCCATTTCTTACTGCACAAATAAGTTATTCGCCGACGCAAAGGACTTCTTACAAAGTCGAGTTACTTCGTTGTCCAGAAACGTGGCACTGATACACCTCCAAACAGTACGACGTAGTTTCTTAACTTCTGCTTTCGTCATCAAACTTTCATGAGGTACCGAACGATACGTCGAGCAGGAAAAACTTGCCACGAAATTACCAACGGCCCCCGTGTCACAGCTCGCTTCGTATACGCCACAACGTGGAAGAGGATGGAGTAGGGGTAGGATGGAAACTAAGCAAGAGATGGAGAGCAATGAAAGAGAAAGAAAGAAGAGGTGTATCCCGACCCAAATTCAAGGGACGAGAAAACTTGGCTCGTCAATCAGCAGCCGGAACGAAGAAAGTTCCGGCGCGAGGACAAACGCTTGTCCTCTCGCTGTATATCTTTGATATCTTGTCCACGAGTGTACACGACATTCGAAGCTTCGTTCTCTCTATTTGCGATAGTTTCAGACATAATATACAATCTCGTACATCTCTCATTACACTGCGCGCGAGGAGAAAACGCTGAATCGTATCAGTCGAAAGGCTGGAGATTAACGGCGGAACTTTGGTGGCTAAAACAATGATTAAGTGCCGCTAACCAAAATTCAATCCGGTATTAAATTCTCAATAAATTCAAGAAATACGGTCTGACGGGACTTGTAAATAATGAGTTTAAAGTGACATTCACATTCATACGTAGAAGAAATTATAAACAAATTATGAATATTAAGTATAGTTGGACATATAATTTGAACGTATCTAAGAAAACTTATCTAAGAACGTATCTAAAAAAAGAAAGATAAAACGTGCATTACTTTTAATTGTTTGCTTATTTCATTTATTTCTCTATGAAAGATAACAGTGGCATTGATTACAGATTATAAAAAAGTAGTTATAATCATATCATAGTACAAAAACAAGATTCTCCTTGTTATAACAATATGATATAAATACAACAAAAGAAGAATTCTTATTTTCTTGTTCCCGAAATACATGATGCTTCGTCAATAGAGATAATTGCGATGAAAAGACAAAAATACAATCAGAATATTTGTGCATCGAACTATGAAAATTAATGAAAAATTCTATAAATGTGCTGTGAATGCTGTACAGGTCATTGTTAGCCAATGGATGAATATACCGCCTTCAAGGGCTTCAGGAATACATCAAGATTCAGTTAAATCATTTTTCATAACGGACGAGTGACTTCCTCGAAGAGACCGTAGCTCGCGTATAGCCGCGACGGCGACGGTCGTCGCCCGTATCTCACCATGGCCATCAGTATTTTCCAACTTGTCTCACGGATTCCCTCCCGTATGCCCCCCTCACTGACGTAAGTAACAACATATATAAAAGTAAGTGACTCGACTCTCTCGCGGGGCGGTGATACAGGGTCCTCCTATCTGCGAAGTCTATCGGGCAGTAAACAGCGTGCGGCAGATAAGGCGGGAGATATATTATAGACTCCGTCCCGTCGCGTACGAACGTATACAGAACGAGGCCGTGATAGCTGGCTGGCTCTAGCCAAGCCCAAAACCCAAGCGCTAGAGAACAGGAGGTGCGCTCTATATATATATATATTTCGCTTCTTTTTTCGCCCGAGCTTCGTTCTGGTAAAAACGCCGTCGGCGTCTGAATACTCGCGCGCGGAGGACGGAAGTCGGTTTGCAAGCCAAGCATGGAGCAGCGGCGCCGAGCAACCCCTTATTTTACTCCTTCCTAGTCGGTGGCCCAAGTAGCTGTGCCTCCCTCTTCCCACCCTTTAGGATCGACTCGACTATCCCTGCTCGTCGCCCGCACCCGGACCCGGTTCACCGTCCTCTACTTTAACTTCTTTCACTTCTCGATCTTTTTCTTCTCTAGCCAATGCTCGAATGCTCGATGCTGCGATACATCACGTGCACGGTGTTGCCAGTTGACTTTCTATCTCTCCCATTCCGCTTTCCTTCAGCAGACACGGAAATCTAACTTCAAACTCACCAAACGAACATTTCTCCTTTCTCTTTTGGCAAACTGCCATCTATTCACAGATTGAAACTTCTTACTGTTAGGCTTCTACGATAAGAATTGAAAAAATTACGATCTCTGCAACGTTTTATTCACCGGATAAATAAAATTCGTTATACTGTGTACATTTTAAGTGAAACTATTGTTACACGCTAAATATTGTTACACGATTTTATTATAGTTCGTAAAATAATCGCGCTTTTCGTCACAGTCGGCGCAGTTGCATGGATAATTTTATACACGAGACATGTTAAGAAGGGAAGAAAGGATTATGGTTTATTTCAACCTTATTTCAAAACGATGCAATGTTGGGGGCAAGTTATTATACCGCTGTCAGCTACCGCACTACCCCACGTTGATCTGCATAACCATCATGGTCTCCCCTATAGAACATTCTGGTAGAAGACTAGCCCTTTGCCGTAACTCCAAACCACTCAATAGAGACACGGCTATCAGCCAACCGCAAAAGCGATTATAAATTAACGTGACGTTTCTTCGCGCTTTAATATGAACTCCTGCTATGTCTCCCATTCCTCTTATGCACACCCTTTCTTACTCCCCAGGGGACGAATACAATTATCGTGCCTTTTGTTTCACAATTGCAGTTACTTCTCTGTTTCCTATCCGGAGGGTGAATGATGTACTATCTATTTTTATTTTTGTATTCTTACGTCGATGTACGCTAGTACGGTGATGCTTTATTTGCCGTTTTGTATAAAGGTACCATTTTATTAAGAATCTTATATACGAGTTATATACGAGGAATTTTTCAAAAATATACATTTCTTTTTCAATAATAAAAGATAAGTTTATTAATGTCAAAATTAATTAAGAAGTGCAAATAATAATATAATATAATCATATTAAAAAGAATGTTATAGAAATAAAATATATTGTTCATTCTTTCAGTGTAGTTAAAAATAAATATGTTTTACATATATAAGAATGTATATACATACATATACATATTTTACATTTAATAATATAAATTATTATGATTTGTTGTGTCAAATTTTCTAAGAGTTATATCTCAAACAATACATGAATTCTAAATAAGCTTATAGATATAGTCAACTATCTGAGCGAAGTTTAATTTTTCGAACAAAGCGGACTTTCCTTCTGTCTTATGAAGAAAGAAAAAAATATTTGTAGCACGTAAAACAAGCCGACACAAAGTTCTCCCACGTAGTTCTAGATTTACGAGATCCGCCGCTGATTTCAAAGCTACGTTAAAAATGGAACAGCCTTGACAGCATGGTCTATTCCCCTCTAATTTTAACGGTCGTTTATGCAGTCCCGTATTTTTTTTACTAAAAAAAGTCTTAATGCGTGACGACCTGATCACTGACATTGTCACGCTTCCGCAAACATTTTTAGTCGGTGTCCCATTAAGTCACAGTTATAATTTTAAGATGTAAAATGTGCATTTCTAGCTCTATACATTTCAAGGTTTTTGTACTGGAAAGTCTTACGAAAACGATTTAGGTGTAACAAAAATCTTTTAATTCAAAAATCTTTTGTTGTAAGAAATCTTGAGGTTATAAGTTATATCTGATATATTTATGTAGCAGTTTCTTTAATTTTATTTATTTAATAATGCCTGTTACATCAAAAGATTGGGAAGTATTTGTATGTCTTAATATCATACTAAAAAAATAATTCTTTAAATTTTGTAATACAAAAGTAAATGTATAAAAAAGAGACACAAAAAAATATTTTAATATAACAAATTTGGAACAAAAGTTTTGTTAAAATATAATAAACTTAAAATTAAATATGGAATAAACAATGATAATTTTATTATTAAACATGTAGAAATTTAAAGCTTAATTTTTTTACGTCGTCAATCAACAATATATTGTTAATATTTAATAATTATTTTTGAACATATTAGTGATTCACTTTATATAATATGTTTCTTTATTTATATATGTTTCTCTTACATATGTAGGTATAATTTATTTTATATTAATATAATATTTATAGTATGTAGATTTAAGAATATTTGAGATTAAAAGTTTTCATCTCTTATTTTAATTAATTTTCACAGAGTTCGCTCTTCTAATTTCGTGCCTCAATCTATAAAAACATCAAGATGTGTCGCTTCCAAGTATCATTTATCAAGATAAAATTGTCTCTCATATATTCACCACGGGGCTATGTTTCTCATGTAAATACTGAAAGAAACTGACATCACCGAGAAAATGCTTTGATCCCATCATCTAGATACTTAAGATGTCAAAGCTCCTTATTAAAATAATTTAAGATTTGTATACACAGCATTACTAGGAAATTTTACTTTGTGCGTAATTTGTACGATACTGTATATTTAGATGACAGAATTTTATGATAATTTAATATTAAAACAAAATTTATTTAAGTATACGAATCGAAAATTCGATCTGTTATAAAAAAAATTAAAAGCAAAAATTAATATCCTTAATGAAGTAAAAGATTCAATATTTAAAATACTATATATATATATATATATATATATATATATATAATATAATAAGAATTATTAGCACTTATATATGAATACATATAAAAAATAGTACATTCCATGTTATGCAGATGACAACGAGAAATTAAATTAACAACTAATTCATAAAGGATCAGAAACAGCCAATAGCAGGTGGACGTTACCGTTATCTTGAACGGGGTTGTCCAACCAAGAAATAATACAAGTGCACTAGGCAGAAGAGACCAACCTACCCCTTACTATCCGCACACCCGTCGCCCACAGATAAATCTTCCCGCCCTCTAATTGGCCTTCCCTCCATTTCCTCGGCCCATACCCTTGGTCGACCTGTTCCTTCTTCTCCTCTCCCTCACTGCCTCCTTCTCTCTATGTCCCCCTTTCCTCTCCTCGTTCGTTTCATCTCGGTTTCACTTCCCTACCTTCCCGGGCATGGCTCCAGGGAACATACTCACCCTATGCGCCACCACCCTTCCCTCCCACCATTCATCTCTAAACCGGCGAATTATTAGAATTATTAGACATTATATTGGCCGCAAAATGTCCGTTAAACCGCCAGAACTCAATTGTAAATTAAGATTTCTGATAATGCCGTGAGATGTATGTGTTCCAAACTTAGCAGCTATTATTAAAGTTCTAGATTCATATATTAGTGGGATTTGTTCCCAGAATCTATCCGAAGAAGTATCAAAATGTAATACAGTGCACGTAAATGTAAATGTAAATATATTTTGAATTCTGAACCTATTGATACAAGTCAATTATACAATAAATTAAGATATATTCAAACATTTTATCAAAGTGTTGATATTTTTTTGGAACAAAATAAAAGAGAACATAGAACATATTCAGGAATCCGAGAAGAAGACTCAATATTTAAGCTCAATATAAAGTATGAATGTCTTGGCTAGTGTAAACGAATCTTAATGAGCGCTTCTGAAACACATGGAGATATAATTTGTGCTCGAATCGAAAATGATTCAGCACTCGTGGAAATAACAGATACTAACCGAGAGTTACGAGCGCATCGTTACGAATACGTGTAATATTTGCAGCAGCAAGAGCAACATCAGCGAGGCTTTTGCATTTCTCCTTCTCTATCCTACTCGACCGTTCTCCATTTCTCTTTCGGCCAACCAACCACCTCACAGTTCGTTTCCGTGTTGTTACATAATACACGCTGCGGCGCGGTTACGTGGATGAGGGATGAGGTGCTGCGTTGCCTAATAACCTCCCCTTTGCACAACACCCCCTCAAACCCAACTGAATCCTCCTCCAACCCCCTTGTTATACCAAGCGCACAGGATACGATGGTATTTGCGAGCGGTGCATGCAACTACGGGCAAACCACCCTGCAAGAGCACGACGATATAGAAACACCGCTAGAACATCGCGAGAGAGAGAGAGAGAGAGAGAGAGAGAGAGAAGGGGAGGGAGAGGAGGAGACGGAAGAAGAGGAGGAAGAGGAAGAGAAACAGGAGGAGGAGAAAAGGGAGGAAGTATCTGAGGGCACCAGGTTACGGAGAGAGAAGCGTGAAGTAATTATATGAGGGCGGAGCACGCTAGGCTCATCTACACCTAACACATTCATATCAGTCGGCCCGAGCCAAGGAGCTGCTGAAACGTGAAGCTCGTACATCAGGATTTCGTTGCTGGGATAGTAGACTCCTCGAGGAGTATCGCAGAATGAGTTTTCACAAAACCTATTGCTGATTCCTTCTTATTGAATAAAAAAAATTCTTAACACGTGACATGCGCAAATTCATTTTTTCATTAATTTTAATATATTAAAGAAAAATGTATCGTGTTCATTCGATAATAAATAAAAATGTTAATTACAAGACTTGTAACAATAAAAATTATAAAAAGACTTTAAAAGAAAGACACTTTATAATAGTTGAAGACAAAAAAAAAACTGTACCTATAGAAAGTCGCTTCACCAAATCAAGAAACTTGTGAATAAAATTTCTCATAATATCTAACCATCAACAAAAAATCATTGCACAGGATAGAAAAGAGCTAGGTGGAAAGATTAAAGAAGCAAAAGAAAGATGGCGCGGAAGGAGGAGAATAGTGTTATACATTTAAGTGAATACACCTATATAGAGGGACTTACTGGGATTCAATTACCGCAACGTCTGCAAAGCACGCTATTCCCACACCCTTAAAAGACTACCCCTCGCGTTGTGCGCGTCCCTACCTTTCCATCTCCTCAAGAACGAACAGGTGCTCTTGTGCCTGCTGTAAATTGTTCCCCCTGTAATCCAAAGTAAAGCGGTCGTTTTATCCGCGCCATGGCGAGATGGATGCCTTGCTACGTCTTTTCACGTAATAGATTGCAGCTACGCAGCTAATGTTCTCGGTTTTGATCAAAATTATGTTTTTTTACCGATTTAAGAATGAATTTTAATTCATACTTAGTCAATGTTAACGATAAATATCTAAAAACATAGCGGTTTATACAACAAAATGAAAAATAATGCATTCAACTAAATAAAAAAGTTAATATGTGAATTATTAATTAACAATATGTCATTTTACTTTAGAACTAATAATACTTTACTAAAAACTAAAAACAATGTGTAAAATATATAATATAAAACTTAATACAAGTTTTATTTTTATTTCTTTTAGATAAGTTTTGATTCGATCTTAAATTTATACGACTTAGAAGTTATATAAAATTATAATACAGTTACAGAAAAAAAATCCTTGCAATAAAACACGTATGTAATATCTTCAAACCTATTACTTTTTAAAATAACTATCTTGATTTAATACATAATTGTTAATACATAAATTGATTTCATATATATTTTTGGATAATTAAATTTCATTTTTATTTATCTTGGATTATAATATATTTTTTTATTAAATAGCATTGATTTAAAAAAAATGTAATTTTATTTCTCGGATTTGAGAACGTTCAGTATAAAAGCACGTGCGTAATAGGATTTCCAAAATGTGATTTTCGAGGATCGGTTTCACCCTTAAGATTAAAGAACCAAGGAACACAAAGTTATAACTAAGGATCAGAGAATAGGAAGTGTTGCGTGAGACCAATAGCAAACTTATGCCTAGATCGGTTATGTACCTTCGTTCGGTTCGAACATAGGTACATAATTCATCGGGCGTGCACCATTGTCGGGAGCTTCATTAATACAAATGGCGTCTGCTGAATTCTGCCCCCAACCGCTCCCCGCTACGTGTACGATAGTAACGAGAGCTTCCGTCTGTACATGTAGGTATATGATTGTGTATGCTCGTGCGTGTTAGCGCACGTATATAGGAATAGCGAACGATAGAAGCATCCACCATACTATACTGAACGTGTGTGCCACCCCTGGAGACGCCGAGACACGCGGGACATATTTTTGCAATCCTTGTCGACTTTCATGAGGAAGTCTTTCCGCAATAACATATTAATATCCCCGAGCGTCGCGAGACTTATGGTTGTCCGTGGAAAGCTCAACTCTGGATCAACGTGGCGCCCGTTAAGGCGATTCCATTCTGTACCGCGATGACACTGTCTAACGAGTGCTTTAAGTGCCGTAAAGCAAGCGCCGCACGTCCTCTACTTTCTACATCATAATATCGTTAAGGAATTGTTAACGAAACGCGTGATAGAAAATTTTGCTCGCGTTAAAGTAATATTTTTGTTAATGACAAACAGCGAGAGCAAAGAATCATATTGGTTATCGATTTAGAAAATATTATCATATTGTTACCGTAAAGATCATACTCGCGATATAATGTTACTAATTTATATCGCGGAAGAGTAACAAATGACGGGATCAAGGAAAGCAGATCTATGGTATAAGGGATAAACTGCTGCGGCCAGGGCCGCAGACAATGAAGCGTAAGACGTGGAATTTTAAGTTTACATCGCATTTATTTTTTTAGCAATCGTATAATCAATGTAATATTACAATAGCGTTCAAAACGGCAACCGTCCCGAAAAACGCCGGAATATAATCTTAGTCACAGGCAGCTAGTGCGGCCCTGGTCGCTGTCGGATTACATACAATCAGGATTTAGATTTGTAAATAGTTAGTATCCTAATATATTACAAAAAAGAAGAATTTGCCACGTGGAACATTTACACAAATAACTACTACTACGCATAGGTAACACCTATCCCTAACAGGACTATGTGCCTAATTGATAACGTATAGCACAGCAGAGCAATGAAATATTTGTTCCGAGAAATCCACAAAATAAATAACTATTAACATTACATACCTCTTAGAAATACTGCATTTACGTATTATTCTCACATCCTCTTAGCGGCTATTCGTATACATTCATTAACTAGAATAGAGTTGTTTTATAGGATAGCGCCACAAATCTCTTTAGAGCAGGCGTTTAGGTACTAGATAGAATACATACATTATAATATTCGCATTTATAATCCATCTTTTCGTTTTTTTACTTTTCTCAGATCATTGCTGATTGGAAAAAAGAAACGTTTTCTCTTTCTCTTTCTCTTTCTCTCTCTCTCTCTCTCTCTCTCTCTCTCTCTCT
>Ga0157363_1005693_pt1 | contig 11651 bp, 6 predicted proteins | sample AttsexASBM1_FD_111477 | JGI IMG/M metagenome (GOLD analysis project Ga0157363, IMG submission 111477) | Fungus gardens microbial communities from leaf cutter ant in Ribeirão Preto, State of São Paulo, Brazil - Atta sexdens ASBM1 | ecosystem: Host-associated > Fungi > Mycelium > Unclassified ...
CAATTTATTTTCAATTTTCTATTTTTAGAACAACTAGGGTTAGGATTGATTGGTCATGCTGTCACATCAGCCACAACTTGATGGCATAGTCACAAAACAGATCATGAGACTTAAGAGAACATAGTAGAAGATTTGAGAACAGATAACGTCATGCAACATGAATCACACATGTTGACCTCATATTCTACACATGGTGGTTTAGGGTAGGATGCACAGTAGTTAGCACGGACTATCTGTAGAACTATATAAGTAGACTAGTTTGTAAAAGGGTTCTCTATCGAGTTCTCTTGTGTTTCTCTAATACAAGAGTTGTTCTTATTTCCAACCCTAAGGAATAAGTTCATAACATAATGCTTGTTTTGAATTGGGGTATTGGCCTAATCACTTCAAGATTTTGTCAACAATAGTCATTCCCAAACCTAATAAGTCTTCCTATAACTCACTTAAGTCATTCTGACCTATCATTCTTCTTAATACCTTGGGCAAACTCATTGAAAAGGTCATTGGAGAGAGGCTACAATTTCAAGTTGTCGAAAATAACTTCATTCATTATAGTCAGCTAGGAGAACTTAAATTCAAATCTACCACTGATGTAAGCATTGTGCTCACTCACTTCATCCATACAGGATGGATCAAGAATTTGTCAACAAGCACACTTGCATTCGACATTGCTCAATTTTTTCCTTCTTTAAACCATCGTCTTCTCTTTTTAATTTTAGGGAAAGCAGGCTTCAATCCAAAAGTTGTTCAATTTTTCTCTCATTATCTGGTTGATAGGAAAACATTTTACTTCTGGAACAATTTTTCTTTTTGTCTCTTTGATGTTAATGTGGGAGTGGGCCAAGGATTGGCTCTCTCCTCTATTATTTCTGCCTTATATCTTTTACCGTTTCTCTATATTCTTGAAAAACATTTAAAAAATCTTGATCTTAAAATTTCTACTCTATTATTTGTTGACGATGGTCTCCTCATTTCACAAAGCAAATCTTTTAATCTTTTTAATGCTTGTCTCTTTAGTAGTTATAGTGTTGCTTCTAAACTTCTTTCAAAATTTGGTCTCCTTGTAGAACACTCAAAGACTGAAGTTTTTTACTTTTCCAGATTGTATGGCAACTTCAATCCGCCTCTACTGGACTTATCATCTATAGACGGTCTTTCACTTGTTCTTAAAGACACTTGGTGATACCTTGGCTTCATTTTTGATAGAAAACTTAGCTTTCGTCAACATATCGACTTTTATTCAAATAAAGCCATCTCAATAGTCAAATGCATGAAAATCCTTGGCAACTCAACAAGAGGATTGAATCCGCTCCAAAAACATCTACTTTATAGAAGTTGTGCCCTTTCTATTGCACTATATGGCTTTCAATTATGGTTTTACCATAAAGCCCTCCTATCGTATTCACTAAAGATCTTGGGAAAACTTCAGAGAAGAGCAGCCACATGAATACTAGAAGCATTCAAAATGTCTCCTTCATATGGTATTGAAGCGATTGCAGGTCCTATTCCAATCCATTTACACCTGCAGAAACTTAGCAGAAGATCACAGTTAAGAGCTCATTCCCTTCCTGCTAATCACATTCTTAGATCGTTGATGAGCGACAACTCTATCATCCCTGACTCTACATCATCACCTTCATTTCATGTCGCTCAACTTTCTCACTAAGCAACAGTGCGGCCTCATCAAAGGTTACACTATCAACATGGATAACAGATTTAATGAGGTTTTTTCCTCATTCAATCCACTTAACCCAGAATTCTGGCCTGGTAGCAGAATCATAGATAACTTTTCTTTTCATCTTTTTTCTAAGAGTAGTGATCATTCTTTCAAGCTTCGTACTCAACAACTTGATGATCTTGCCATTGAATCATCCTCATTGGTGACCAATACCCTTGTAATTACGGATGCTAGTGTCAAGAACAGTATTGATATGTCTATCTCTCACATCCATGTCCACAATAAACCTGTGGTCAAGACCCTCCACCATGCTGTTAATGTCACATCTACTGAAGCAGAATTTTTTGTACTACGTTGTGGTATCAATCAAGCCACTAGATCTCACAAAATTTCCAAAATCATTGTCATCACTGACTTGTTCCATGCTACTAAGAAAATCTTTGACATGTCATCTCATCCTCTCCAGAAACATTCTGCTCTCACTTTAAGATATTTTAGAGAGTTCTTCGGCTATTGTTCCAATAACATCATCAAATTTTAGGAGTGTCCAAGTAAAAGCAATTGGCATCTCCATAAAATAGTCAATACAGACACAAAATCCTTTCATCTTGCCCTTTTGCTACCAAACAAATTTTCATGGGACTTCAGTAAAAAATTAGAGAGTGATAACATTATTGGCAAATGAAAGATGACGTTTCAAGTGTCAGACCTCAAAGGAAAAAGTTTTCTTGACCTTGTAGATAGAGATAACAATATTTTAGAACCTTTTTGTTGCAAGGGTGGTACTTGGCTTCAATTTTTCAGCCACTCCAACACACTTTGCACCAGAGCTACGAGAGCTATTACTAATCATGCTCTAATAGAAGAATTCCGACTTCGCTTCTTCCCTTATGAAGACTTCAGTTGTTTGTGTGGTCTATATCCAATAGAATCAAGACGATACATCCTTTACAAGTGTAGAAGGTTCAACAAGTATTGGAATCCAAGGCAGGATTTAATTTCTCACTTCATTCAATTTCTGGAGAGAAATTCAAAGGCTTTTGCTTGGTGATCTTTTTATCTTAATTCTTTCATTTATCTAGGTTCTTTTTCCTTCTTTTTTTGTTTCTTTCTTTTCTTTTCTATCTTTCTTCCTTTCCTTTTTCTTTCCTCATGTTGTATTTATTTCCATGTATATAGTTATGAAGTAGCTACCACGGTCTGCCGTTGAATCCTGTGTAATAAATTGTTGATTTAAAAAAAACATCATACATGACTTAGTGTCACACATCAGTCACAGTCACACAATCATGTGGCATACAGAAAGATGTAGAAAGATTTGGAAGTAATGAATATCATATCACATGTCAATAACATGTATCACATATATTTCTTTAGAGTAGGCTAGATTAGTATAGCATGGACCATGAACCAAATGTATATAAGATAGATACTTTGTAACTGGAACTCTATTGAGTTCTCTTATGTTATTCAATATAAGAGTTGTCTTTTGACTCTATTCAGAATTCAAGATCTTAACACTTATTTATGTAACATTACTTCTAATTTATCTTCTAGTCTTGTCTGCTATCTTAACCCATTTTTTATGCTACCTACAAATAATTTTGGTAAGTTTAATTACTCTTGATAATATAACAAGAGATGAGTAAGGTATTTAGATTTTTAATAGTATGTAAATTCTATATCAGGATAAAGGTGAAGAATGTGTCAGTAGAGAAGCAAGTACAGTGGGTTTTATTATATGTACAGAGGAGATCAGCAGATATTTAGAAAGATAATACAATAAAAGATCTGGAAAATAGTAGTTTGGAGTTTATGATAGTAGAAAACTTTCTTACTGACTTGAAACAAGAATTTAGAAATGAGAATGACAATTTTGTCAAAGTAGTAGAGTTGAAGAAAGTGTATCACAAATAAGCTACTCACTGGTTGTGATACTTGAACTTAATAGTGTTTCAGAGGTTCAGTATAAGGAGATAATGATAATAGGTGATGAGTAGTATTAGCAGGAATAATTAATGTTATTAAGTCTGAAATCTAGTTCTCAAACATAGAGGTATATATACAAAAGAGTGATGGTTCGTGTGCAAGCTGTTGACATCACATAATCAAAACTTGTACCTGATGGGAGTTATCATCTGTCATAGCAGCTGTTAGGCTAATTTTAGAAGATAACTAATTATGTCACTACATTAATATGCTTATATCTCTATTAATACTTATTGCTTTGAAATATACCATATATTATCAGAAATGGATTGATGAGCACTTTTCAATACAAGATGTGAATCTGTCTAGCTGTTCATGATATAATAACCAATGAAACTTTTATAGTTACTGATGCTGATATCTCAGTTGTTTGTTATTGCTTTTGTATATCTCATATATGTACAGATAGCCATCATTTGGAGCTTTCCAGTGCAACTTAGTTTGTAGAAATCAGTCTACTGATTGTAGAGATATAAACTGAATAAAGTTTATAACAGTAAGATAATAAAAGCATTTGTTCAGAAATTTAGAAGAGTAGTAAGAGAAAGTAGTTTTAAAGAGAGACTTGTTGTAGCAACCACTTGCCGGAACGGCACTTGTAGTTTGCTTACTTCAGCAAAGCTCTCAGTAGGCTATCTAGTAGTGGGAATTACAAGAAAACGTGACAAGGAGCCCTCGCTGCATTACTCCTCTATTTATATAAATACAATGTGGTCCATGCTACAACAATGTGTCTACCTCATGTCCTATTACTCATCCACCATGCTTCTACCTCAAGGCCACCATGCCATGTCCATGTGCCCTAACATCATACTCTTTAATCTCCATTACCATGTATGCACTATGTGTACACCATGAGGAACTCATGTCTCTTGACATCACTTTTAACCCTAACTCTTATCTAGACTCCTCTTGATCCTTTTAGACCACTCTAGACTATTCCACATGACTTCCAGGTCACATGCTCTTCTTCCGTTATAGACTAATAATTAATTACTTATTTATGTCCAGCTAATCCTAACCCTAGCCAAAGTCTGTCCACACTCTCGTCTTATAACAAGACTGTTAATTGAACAGTAGTACAAGAGGGCAACTAACTTAAATAGGCATTGGAAGAAGAGTAAGAAAAAAGAAAAAAGATTAAGGAACAGAAGAGAAATGGGAAATCAGACACCAAGAATAAGTATACCAGTAAATACTAGAAAGACACAATAACAACAACTGTTATAGTTTGACTAAGAAGACAAAAGATTCAGCAGATACTAGCAATGCTTACTTTAATAGGAGGAGTGGAGAGAACAAATGTAGTTGTGGTATACTTGCAATAGTAGACAGAATTTGTGTTTAGATGTAATTCATATACCATAAATGTAGATCATAGAAAGAATTATTATAGTTATAAAGGGTTTGATCATTTGGCAAGGAATTATAGAAATTAGAGAATAATAGAACAGAAAAGAAGAATTGAATATAGAAATACTAAAAACAATTTAAAAGAAAAGAAGAGTCTAGTAGTTCTCAACTAGGCTCTAATTATAATAAGTTTACAATATTCTATAGTAGAGTAATAGATAATATATCTAGATATAACTTAAATGAAAACTCATTAAGAGAAGTGATAGTGAAGATAAAATTAGAAAGAATTAATATATATAAGGAAGTAATGGTAGAGATATTGTTGGATAGTAGAATGACAGAATTGGTTATAAGTTTAGAGTTTACTAGGAAGCAAAGGTTCAAATTAAAAAATTTATATATACAAGAAATATAGATAGTTTTTTTAACAAGTAAGAATTTATTGAATATATAGTGAAAGTTGATATTTATTACTAGAAGTATAGAAAAAAGACAAAGATAGATATAATTAGAAAACAAAGGTAGAGTGTAATTTTGAGAATACTATAGTTTGCTTACTACAATTCTGAAATTGATTGGAGAATAGGAGAAGTGAAGATAACAAAGTGTCCAAACAAGTATAAGAAATAGTGGATATTAGAATTGAAAATAGTAAACTCTGTTTATTTTTATTTCTTATTTTTATTTTTATTTTATTTTTCAGACTTAGAATTAGGGTTCAGCATAATGTTACAAACTGTCACATATCACAATTACACAATTACATATCACATAGAATATCATAGAAAGTTCTAAAGTAATGACATTATCCTATATATCAATAACATGTAATACATATGTTTTTTTAGAGTAGGCTAGATTAGTGTAGTACAGACTACTAGCCAAGTGTATATAAGATAGACACTTTGTAACTGGAACTTTATTAAGTTCTCTTGTACTAATCTAATACAAGGTTTATCTTTCACTTTTATATTTAAGCTTAAGTTATAATAGTAAAAACCAAAACAGAAAAAGCTAATATAGCAAAAGCAAAAGAAAAAGAAAAAGAAAAGAGAAAAAAACCAAAGAAGAAGAAGAAAAAAAAATAGAGATAAAAAAGATAATAAAAGAATAAGAGATTTAGAATAAAGTAGAAGAAGTGGTAAAGTCGGAAAAAGCCAAGAAATTGGTTTTTCTAAGGTTTCACAAATAGATCCATATTTTTAGAAAGAAAACAAGTGAGAGAATGCTGACAAAAAAGTATAAGATTATGTGATAGAAGTAAAGAAAAAATTTATACTAAGAAAGAAAAAGATATATCTATTATCAAGATAAAAAAGAGAAGAGATATATAAGTTCATTAAAGAACAATTGAGAAAAAAATATATTAGACTTTCAAAGTTGTCTCAAATAGTACTAGTATTTTTTATAGAAGAACAATAAAAAGAGAATAGTATAGAATTATAGATATTTAAACAAATAGACTATTAAAAATAACTATTTGATATAATAATATATAAATAAATGAGTGTAATGAATGAAAAATAGCATTTATAATGCTAAAAAAATTATTTAAACTAACTGTAATATTTTTTAGACTTATAAATTCTCTAGCAATATTCTAAACAATAATAAATAAAAATTTATAAGACTTAATCAATACTAGCATTGTCTTTGATTCTAACATTATCTTTTCTTTAGAATTTCTTCTTTGAAGAAATAGACTTTCATTTCTGCTAACTTCTTTATAACTTTCTTAGATATTCTTTTTTAAACTTTCTATTATCTCACTTATACAATATTTACTGTATATCTTTCTAACAACTCTTCTTGTTTAAAGTCTTATTTCTTTACTATTTTTATTCTTTGTTGTCTTTTGATTTTTTTTCTTCAAAATCTACTACTACTGTCAGGATCAAAGATAGTAGACTTGTTTTTTTTCAGTTCTAGTTTTTTATTTAAAGTTTTTTCTATTTCTCTTTTTTCTCTTATCTCTTATTTTAGAAGGAATAAGGCAATATGATAAGGTGTGATAACCATCACACAAATCGTGAAGGTTATAGTCATAGCTATAATATTATGTGATAAAGAATAATATCATACATTATAAAAGATATAATAACTTTATTTACATAAAACTTATAATATTTAGAGTAGACTAGATATAAGTGTATACAAACTATACACTAAAGATATATAAAGTAGACATATATATACAAAGAATTTTACCAAGTTTTTTTGTACTAAACAATACAAGTTTTTTTTTTCAACTAAACTCTCAATCTTAAGTTATAACAATTATTTCTTTTGTATTCTCTAGATTTTCTTTATTTTCTCATATGTTATACTCAGGTGTAAATCCTTTCTATTATATTAAATACTTTATTATTTCTCTTATTTTTTGTTTATTGAGTATTTTCTTTACTTTCTACTTTTTTTTTCTATTGATTTCTACTAGTTTTGGTTTCTCTATCTTTTGTTCCCTTACTGGTTCTCAATATCTTATTACTTGACTTACATTTACAACTGAATGAATTTTCATTGTGGTTAACAGTTTTAGTTTAACTACATTGGTAGATACTATCTTCTCAATAGTATATAGTTCTACATAGTAGTCTATTAATTTTCTTGCTAGTTGTTCTTTGAATACTAAGTCTTTCATACTCAGTGTTACTTTATCTTTCTTTCTCTATAGTTCTATTTCTTTTCTTTTCTTATTTGCTTATTTTTTTATTTCTTCTTATACTTATTTTAGTACTATTTTAACTTTCTTCTGGATTTGTTTCATTCTTGTTACAAACTCTATTACTCTTTCTATTCTACTCTTTCTTCTGATATCTACTCCTATTCTTAATTCTCTCTCATAATTTGTTATAAAAAAGAATACTTTAGTTGCTAAATAAACTTTGATATTTACTGCAAACTCTATAGATGTTAGCCACTTAGGTCTGTCTTTTTATTTATAATCTATAAAGAACTGTAAGTATTATTTTAATTCCTGGTTCATGTATTTGGTTTGTCCATCTGTCTGTGAGTGAAAAGCTGTCAACAATATTGTCTGAATTTCCAACATACTGTTCAGTTCTTTTGTCATTTCTGCTGCAAAATATGGTCTTTTATCAAATATCATGCTTTCTAACAACCCATGCAGCTTCTATACATTGTTTCTAAGCAATATTGTCAATCTTTCTACTGATGTTCTTTTTATTATAGCTACAAAGTACACTATCTTGAATAGCTTGTCATATACTACTAAGATTGTATCTTTTACTGGTAGTTTTGTAATAAAGTCTATTGTTAAATGCATCTATGATTTTTCTGAGATTTCATTTGTTATCAACTTCTCTACTAGTATTTCTGTTATATTTTTCATTCTTTGGCACAGATCACAGTTATTCATATATTTTCTTATATCTCTAGTTACTTCTGGCCACCAGTAGTTTCTTGTGACCAACTTTATTGTCTTCTATTGTCTCCTATATCTAGCTACTGATATATTATAGTGTAATCAAGTAATTTCCATTCTTAACTTTTCATCCTTGAACATATATACTTTTTCTTCTTTTAGTACTAAGTCATCTACTATCTGCTATTTTTAGCTTTTTTATTTTTTTTACTATATTTACTTCTAATTATTTTACTATTACTTTTACTAGTTGTTATAATCTTAGGCTTGGCTCAGGTTGCAACTTAGACAAAGACTTAAGTAAGAGTAGAGAATGATTTAATTGATAAAGTACAAAGATACAGGACAATATCTACAACTATATATATCTATTAATCATAAGTAATATATAAGGCATTTTTGAGGAAGAAATAAGAAAAATATAAGAAAGCCTTTATTATTATATAAGATGTTGACTGATATTACATGAGATAAAAACAAGATATAGTAAATAATGAGTTATAAATAAAATAAACTCTAGCATATTTTATTAGTTTTTTTATTTTCATTGTTGTTTTCTACTCCTACTCTTTAGTTTAGTTTTTTACTAAGTTTATCTATCTTTTCTATCTTTGCTTCTAATATATATTTTAAGATGAAGTTAAATCTTGAAAAGTATAAAACTTAGTGGACTTGTTTTCTATTTAACTTCTATACTTCTATAAAATACTTCAAGTTTTTATAGTTTGTCTAGATTTCAAACTTGAATTTTATACTTTTTAACAAGTGTCTTTAATTTTCTAATTCTCTGATTACTACTAATATTTCCTTATTATAGATTTCATAGTTTCTCTTTGTTTCATTTAGAGATTTTGAGAGATATACTTCTTCTATTATATAATCCAATGCATTTACTTCTATTCTTATTTTTTATCTATATTGAGTGCTATTAGCATCAGTTTCTTGATAAATTTTTTCTTTAACTTTCTAAATGCTCTTTTGACTTCTTAAGAAGTTAACTAATTTCATCTTCATCTTTTCCATTTTGATTTCATTTAGTCCAATTACTATCTTTAAAAATTTTACCTTCTTTATCTTTTACTCATGTTTTTCTGGTTTCATATATTTTTTGCTAACCTTTTTATCATTATTTCTACTATTTCATTATATCTCTTCTTTTTTTTGTTTTTACAATGACATTGCTAATAAAACTTGTTACCTCTCTTATATTAATCAAGTTCTGTATAATTTTGTTCATTATTGTCTAGAACATTACTAGGGAGTTGGTAAATCTAAGAAATATTACTATTAATTCAAAGGACTCTTCAGAAGTTATAAATACTTTCTCTATTTATAGTCTTATATTATATCAAGTGCAGTTCACACCAGAGTGGAAGTCTGCAAAATGGACTTGTAAAACAACCTTGGTTTTAGCTTATGTGCTGTGCTGTCTGTTTGCTGTGTGATCATAACTTCAGATGATAGGGAGAAGTATGAGATGGAAGTGAGTACTGATTTGGTATGTTGCTGTTGAACACAAGAGATCGAGTTCAATAAGAATTATTTTCGTCGATTATCAGACTAGCAAATTACAGTGTAACTACTAGTTTTATATACAAATGGATATTATAAGAGATACTCAGGATTTCAGTAGTAAAGTCCTTATTATCCTGAGCAGAGATTTCAGTGTTGAGACACTAACAAGAGTAACTCTATCATGAAAGACCGAGTCGAATAGAAGTATCTTCACTATAGGAGATGAAATACCTGGATGGTTGCAGCGTTGTCTTAAAGCATATTGTTTACAAAGAATACTAGTATTGTTTGAAGAAATTTTGAGAGTTTGATATATATTTTCTTTAATTGTTTATTAATAAACTTGTATATCTCTTTTCTTTTTTTATATTTTTTTCATTGGTATCCTTTTATTTTTTTTCTTTTTAAAGACCTAGATCTACTTATGGAACTTTGAGAGAATTAATTACTTGATCTCTTCTTCTAACTTTACTAGTTTCTCTCTTTTATTTTAGATTTTCTATTTTCCATTACTTTTTTTACCTTTATTGTTTTTTTCTTTAGTTTGATTTTTTCCTTTTTATTTCTTTTTATTTTGCTTTTACTATCTGTATTTTCTAATTGATTTCAAAATTATGGTAAATAAGCTAAGATATTTCTAAGATTATATTCTACTTTTGCTCTCTTATCATATTAATTTCAGTTTTCTTCTTATATCTTTTGTAAAATATATTTACTTTCTATTATATACTTTATTAGTCTTTTCTTATTAAATATACTATTTATATTTTTTATATATTAGTTTTTCAATTTTTTCAAACTTAAATCACTACTTCTTTGTAAATTCTAAGCTCATAAACCTATTACTTTACTATTTAATAATACTTTCACTATTATCTCTTTCTAAGTATTTATTATTCTACCACTGAGTATTACACACTTGTTGTAATTAGAATCTAATAAAAAAACATACTAGATTCTCTTTCTCTTTTAAATTGTCTATATCATAATTATCTCTATACTTTATTTTTTTTCCAAATCTCTGATTTCTATAATGTCTTGCAACATATTCAAATCTTCCATATATTATAATCATAAAACCTTAGAGTGGGTCAAGTAAAAGAACCTTGTATTAGAATTGAATACAAAAGAACTTAATAGAGAACTCTGTACAGGATTGTCTACTTTATATACTAAAACTTCATAGTCTATACTAACTACTTCTAGTCTATCCTAAACAGCTATGTGTTTACCCTAAGGTCAACATGTGTTAAACATGCTGTATGACATCATCCTTTCAAAATCTTCTATGCTTTTCCATGTGACATGTGATAGTGTGACAGTAATTTTTTTTTTTTAAGTCAACAATTTATTATACAGGTGCGATGGCAGTCTATGCCTACAGGAGGAATTATGTATGGAGTATCAATACCCTAACCTTTTTATGTAGTTACCCAACACAAAGGACTACTAAGAAATTGAACCCATAACCTCAAGTAGGTTTGAGGTAGGCATAATATATATGGACAGAGGTCTCTTCCACTATGCCATCTCTCCCCCCAGTGTGACAGTAATGTCATATTAACTTTAACCCTAAGTTTCCAAAAATAAAAATAAAATAAAAATGAAAATAATAAATGAGAAAAGAAAAAAAATAGTTAAAGTTTACTGTCTTGAATTCTGACACTATAGTTATAATAATCTCTTTCTCTATCTACTTCTATAGTATATAGGTTGCATTTTAGTACA
>Ga0157363_1005694_pt1 | contig 11649 bp, 3 predicted proteins | sample AttsexASBM1_FD_111477 | JGI IMG/M metagenome (GOLD analysis project Ga0157363, IMG submission 111477) | Fungus gardens microbial communities from leaf cutter ant in Ribeirão Preto, State of São Paulo, Brazil - Atta sexdens ASBM1 | ecosystem: Host-associated > Fungi > Mycelium > Unclassified ...
AAATTAAACTTATTTACTAAATAAAGGTAAAATATGAATGTAATTGTTAATTATCGTTAATGATTTAATCATTAACTATTGGGTAAATTTATTCATTAAGTTTTTGTTTAATTGTTAGCTGAATTTCCTCAATCAAGCTGGTGCAATCACTTTTTTTACGCTAGTCGAGCTGTATCGACGATGCGTCTATGCAACGTGGACGAAGACAGAAGAGCCTCGCGCCTCATTGTCGACTTTTTTTCACGTTCTCATTACGTCCGGTCTTCGAGGGAGCGGGCGCGTGGTATGGTGTAAAGAGCACGTAATTACACGGAGTTCGGCGATCGATTCCTCGGGTGGGTAATGAATTTTTTACGACGTTACCCTCCGCAACACAGAGGAAGATTCATCCGCTCGTTCATCCGCGGACGATGAGGGCCGTAGCCGATCCGGCAAAGCATCGGCCCGAATTGAAACGACGCATACGAGAATCCACCTCGACTGAACAAGCTACGAATATCTCTCGCTTGTGATTTGACTCACTAAAATGAACTCTAAAATCACGTTTCATTCTTAAGCAATATAAAATAAAATGTCTATCAATATCTGACTTGCAGTCTATTTAATAAAATGAATACACAAGCGATAAAGACACGCTGATTAATCTGCAGATAAATAATCTGTTTTTCTTAAAAATAAATCTTATTAAATGAAATATGTTAATATTAAAAATATATGATAAAAACATATTTTTATACAATATTTTAATCTCTTATATTATTCCTAACAATTATTTCATTCCCTTTTCAATTTATTAGAATTATTCTTATTCAATTTTTTAAGTATATATAATCAAATAAAAAAAGATTTATTTCGCAATAATTGCTAGTGTTTGACAATTTTATAAAAATTATTTGGATTATCAAAATCATACGGGTAATACTTTCTTATTTTTTTTTTAATCTTACTTTTATAACATTCTATATAATTAACTACGAAATATAAGATATCGCAATAATCTCCCTAATAACAACGGTGATCGTACAGAAAATAAAATAAAATAAAATGAGAAGACAGTAAGATTTTTTTCGCGATCACGCGTAATGGCATAGTTTGCAGGTATACGCGTCCAATTTTATAATAATGAGAATCTTATGCTCTTACACGTGGGTCCGTGCGAAAACGATGCTCACGAGCAATCGATAATGGTGTACTCGATAATCGGGAAGGCTCTTTCTCTCTCTTTCGAGTACCGCATCGCTGCTTGCCGCGACGATCGGTTCGTGTCGAGGAAATTCAGAGGAGTCCCTTCTGCGCTATAAACGCGCTGTTTGCTCAATCTATACCACCTATCTACCTACTACCCCTTACTCGGTCTTATTCGCCCTTATACAGGGTGAACCAATTGAATGGAGAGGGATGGAGAAACGAGGGATGGCTTAAATAGGAGAGATAGAGAGCGCAGGAGAGATCTTATGTATATATATATATATGTATGTATATAATATATGTATATGCTCGACCGACCAACCAGTCAGTCATCCAGCCAACCAAGCGACTATTATCGATTGGACCTTATCGAGCTGTCTGCTCTAATATGCGTTCATCGTTTCGTCGACAAGCGGTCCAGAAGAGTTTCGTCCGAAAGAAGAATCAAAGAGAAAAAATGAAACACTGCACTTGATATATCCTTTTTGAAATATAAGAACAAGAATTCCTTCATTTCTAAAAATAATCTTTTCCGATAATATTTAATATTTAATATAAATATCCGATAATATTTTAAGTGCAAATATCCTATTTTTCGAAGTAAAAATCATTTCTCATATTTGACATTTGCAAATATATACAATATATGTATATACATGGATAAATCAATATAAGCAATAATAATAAACATCACCTTGATTTTTGAGAGAAATTAAGATTACTTATTGACTCAATTTATCGTATATATGTATAGGTATTGTACATATATAATATGTATATAAAGATAAATTATTATAAATTTTATAAAATTTGGGCAGTCTATCGAATATATTGTATAAAGAGATTATATATATATATATATATATATATATATATATATACATATATTTTTATAAATCTTTTTATATTATATTATTAAAGTCTTTTTATATTAATTATCTTAAATGTGAAATTTTTAACGCAACAAGTACTTGTCTCTAAAAGAATCTTAATAAAAATATCTTGCTTTCTGGTTATCATTAATCTGAAAATTATTTTCAACATTATTTCATAATCTACCATCGTAAGCTGTATGCTTAACTCCTTGTTGTCATCTCAATGATATCGGAATTTTTCAGTATTTTCGAAAATTAATCGAGCATATTAAATGCTAAAAGCATAACAAGGACCAGAGAGAAACGAGAGTTCTCAGAAACACTGCTTTATAATGTAAACTTCGACGTCGTTTCGTGACCCGTTGTACTATTAAACCCTTCATGTCGTCGGCATCTTGTTTGTGTACCCGCGTTATATACGGTGTTGTCCTCTCGCACCCTACGAATAATCAAAACGTGAACAGTTCTCAGATTGGTGCACCTTGCCTCGCGAGCTAAAAACAAGGCATATGGCACGACGCGATGTTGACATTCGCCAAGGTGTGTACCTGTCAGCTTTTTTTACGACCTTACGTGGCGCACGAAAGCTCGTCACGTTGTACATAAGTTAGACGTCTGCGATGACGGGACACACCGGATTATTTAACCCCATGGACGGCATATGTTGTTACAACCCCTCTGTTACAGGCCAAGTTATCGCAATTAACTCACGTCGGAATCAACTCGCGATACCGATCGCGAAAAACCGTTTTATTCGTCTCTATCCGGCCAAATCATCGGTGAACCATGCCAGCCTCGAGCATTAAGCGTAACTCGTTGTGTCCCGTGAAAGCAATAATTTCCGCCTGTAGCGCGAAATATTTGTTACGAACAAAATAGCGTGTTGGTCTGAAATATCCGGTCTCGAGCAAAATTGGTTGGATGAAAAAAAGAGACCTACAGTTTCGCGTGAATCGTTAATGTTCGATTGTTCGAATTTTGATTGACCTGATTTGCCGCTTGGCGATAATAAACAAGCGTGTTCATAAAGATCATAAAAATATTTGATTTAAAAAAAGTCTAACAACGATATCAAGCGTTGAATGATTATTCGTGAGAAGTAGTTCAAGATGCATAACTCCTGCTTAAATAGCACGTTTAACAGCAAAGCAGAGAATGTTTGTTAAAATGTTTGTACGCGGTACGGAGCTCGATCAATTCGGAGCTCTTGATGTAATATTGACCATCGCTCCTGGCGCAAGGAACAAAAAACCGTATTTGCGCACGCGGTACTTACATACCTCCTCTTGCAGAAGGTATCGATTTACGTTCATTAAGCCAACTGCATCGCCAATCGTTAAAATAAGAAGATAAAGATTCGTTGACTCAATCCTTTTGAGTCGAATTCTTCTTTAATAAGCTACATTTCGCTAATTCACACTGTATAATATAATTGTTTTATTTCTTAGACGTATAGAGTGTAAAAACGTGTTAATGAATTTAAAGACTTTTCTTCGAATTTATTTGAACATTTTTTTTTTAATATTAATCGTCATTGATAACATTTCAGCTCTCATTGGACAAGAAAGTTCGAAATAAAAAATAATTTACGAAATAAAAGTAATTTAATATAAATGATTGTTAGTCACGCCAGTTTAATTGTCTTGTTAGAATTGTTGTTAACGGCATACTTATTAAACGGATATCTTCGTCTTTATTCCGGGCAAACTTCAAACTTTGTTCATTTCCTCAGCTCGAAATTCACATCGTAAAAGATTCTTGATCAAAACGATAAAATTCTATCATGTTACATATATGTATATGTTATGTATATACATTTGAATACCCAATAAATTGCAACGTATAATATATGATAAAAGAAAACGTGAATACAAAGGAAACTACTCCGATATTTTCGTATTTAAAAATTCTGTACATTCAAAATAATTACTTGTAATGTAAAATGAACATAAAGAATGTATTTTATCAAAGTTAAAAAATTTAATATAAATAAAGATTTAAATACTGTATGTTTTCTTTTGTTGCGTATTTATCTCATTTATTTAACTAAATCTCGCGTACTTATTATTCGCCCATATCGACTATTATTTCCTAATATCGAAGGATTGATTCACGCTTGGTGCTTGCACGTATTAGGTATACTCGTGTCGCCTTCGCAAATGGTCTTCTCTCGTGCGGAAGAACGGAAAATCCCGTAGCTCGGTAGCTCGGCGTTGCACGCAAGTTTCAGTGCTTACGAGCAGTTATGGAGGGCGCATGCCTGCATATTTCATGAGCAAACAGACTTCAGTCCCTGTGGCATGCGCTGCAACCAACCCCGTTCGGTGTGACTAGCCAAGCTTGTGCGAGTGCCGGGGCCAGCTATGAAAAAGATTTTGCCATCACACGGATTTCCGATCCAAAGTAACGCCGTTTACTTCTGAAGCAATGAGTTATGCGAAAATTTTTCTAAGACAATAATTACTTTTTTTCATATAGCTTAAATATTTTTGCGATATATATATATACGTTTTATATATATATATATATATATATATATATATATATGAAATTTTTATTCACTATATTATCACACGATGATTCATGTATTATATGAAAGTATAAAAGATTTTTGATTTATGTATGTAATTTACATAGCCTATGGAATAATCGATAACATTATGATTTAAAGGCATAAATTTTCTCTTCTCTGAATTTTACTTTTAATTTAATAAAGATGATAAGAGAGAAAGGAACTTTCCATCATGCAGAGGAATTTAATCCCAGTCAGCAGTAAGGAGCAATGAGCAATTATTTGCGTTATAATGTTAGTCCATTATCATCGAGATTGTGCACAGGAATGACCGATAACATTACGATTTGTCGATTAAACATTACGATATTTAGGTTATATACGTAGAGATTTTATTCTTTAAATTTTTTCAGTATTTTTTCTGAATAAATTTTTCTGAATAAATTTCTGATGCTTTTAATTAAAAAATTATTATCAAAAAATTCATATCAAATTAAATTTGAACTAATTAATTATTTGTAATAATACATTTTAAATAATACTTAACGGAAAAACAGAAGCAATTGATTTTTCTTGATAGTAATTTTTCCGAATAAATTTTTAATTCGCGTTCTCATCCGGAAATCGGTAGCCATAATATTTTGAATGCAATCACAAGGAAGTACACACATCGGTAAAAAAATCTACACGAATAATTTTTCAATAACGGAGTTATGTACATATGACGGGCGTATTTTTTACAGTAGATGATTTATTAACTGAATATTACGTCAATATGCCTAGTGTATATTTTATGGATGATAAATTTGCGCGACTTCAGTGGATTTTGCGTAGATCCGGTAGTGAATATTTCATAGATTAGAGATAAAATAGAATTTGATTCGCATTTGTGAATATTCTCTTACGGAAAAAGATTATTGGCAAATATTAATGAATAAATACTACTAATATTCCTCAAATGTTCCTCTAAAGTTATCGATAAAGCACATCAGCGTTTATGATCGATGGTAAATTAATGACTTATGTAAAAAATTTTTCTCCTGACAGTAATAATTTATTATGTTTATTTCTAAATACTATTTTTGAATTTTTCATTTTCTATTATAAATAAATAATTTTTTGCATATAAAATCTAATACAATACTTTTGCAATACTAATCTTCTGTATGTGAAATGTATAAATAATTATTTGACATTATCTCTTTATCTTTAGTTTTTATGTTTTTATCTTTATTATAATTAGTATTTTATCATCAACAAAATTAATATATGACTTCTACAAATAATAAATAGCGCGATGATATAATCAAATATATACGACACAATGAAACATCACTCTAACAATACTATTTTTTCTCGTGGTTAAAATTGAAACTTATAACTTTGCCGTTTGTACATAAATATTCTATCAAATAATATATTTCAAGAAACTATTAAAACATGACTTAATGAACAATAAGAGTTACTGCAATATTTGTATACTCGAAAATTTTGATTATAACGGTTATTTTCTTTTCTAGTTTATGCCAAGATGATTGGGATTCAGAGTCGATAACTGATGTAAACGTACTTCTCGCTCTAGTTTCTATTGAAATTATTGGCTAATTGTCATCGCAAGACTTGCACGGCGCTCGTGGTGAGCCGCGCGGCAATTCCTTGTTTGCTTATTTGTCCCGTGTAAATAAGCGGGTCCCTACTTTCGTCGCGCAAACAATACGAACGAGTAGCCGTCACGTTTTCGCGTTTCCACCCCGTCGAGGACATCATCTACCCTTCGCGCGTGACGACTCGCGATATCCCGCGAGCGACGTATGTCGTGGACCGCGGAAATTATTGCTTCGATTCACGCGCACGAATAATAAATCGCACGCTGATTACGCGCCCGCGACGCGTTATCATTCTGTTCACAGAAGCTTGAAATTCGTTTTATCCTGCTTGCAGAGGAATCCATTTCTTTTTATCCCTTCTTTGTTTTGTAAAAAATAAAAATTGAAGTAATGTAAAAATGTCATTCATTTTATCGGCGCGTTTTCATATCATTTTTCAATAATCTTAAATAAACGTCAATTTTGAAACTAATTGTTGATGAAGATAGAACTAGAAATTTAATATAAATAAAATTAATTATTATACTAAAGAATAACATATCAGTTTTTTAAAGATTTAACTTTTCTTAATATAATTTAAGAAATTAATGTAATTTAAACAATGCAATAATATATTTCCAAATTAAAAAATTTAAAGACTTTCCAAAAATTCAGAAAATCTATAGGATTTAAAATCGTAAAATTTATTTTTTGTGAGATGTAAGATTTAATATATTATCTCAAATTAGTTGTATATATTGAAAAAAATATATTAAATTTTAATAAATATTTATTTGAATATTATCAACTAAACATTTACATTATTTGCATTAAATACTTATTCAATAAAAAATGAATTAAATTAAATGAATGGTTCTTATATCAAATAAATATATCCTTATATTTAGTAAATATTTAGTAAATATTTAATTGATACTTCAAACAAATAATTTATTAACATTTAGTATATTTTTCGGTATACTTAATGAAGATATCACTAGTTTTATTTCTGCAATCAATGTCAGTTGCATACCGATTTGGACCAAAGAATGCTGTCTCTAACTCTCATAATGGCAGAGGGAGAAGGGTTATCGTTGTCCGTCTCGGTTACCGAGGGATTTATTTTCAATTAGATTATCGCGGGATACAGAGAAATCACGACGGCGCCTCGCCTCGTCGACAATGCTCACCCCTTTGCCCCTCGTACAACATCGCCCTTTCTCCTCGGCAATCGAGCCGCGACAATGCGAACAATGGCTGAGGCGGTCCGGCGTGACCCACGCGCCGCTTAATATCGTCGCCGATAAAGGAACCGGCGATGTTTTACAAACAGCTATGCGCCACGCGCCGCACCCACCCCCTGTCAAAACATTCCGAACGGCCGCGCCGGTGTGCCACGATGATGGGGTAAGTCACGTGTCGCCCTTCGTCTTCCCCGAGACGGCACTGGGAAATTACGAAGTGCCGGATGCAACTTTTGGGAACTGTGGACTGTGGAACACGAAGGATCAACTCCGTTTCGTGGGATATTACGGAAACTAGCAAATTTTATTAGATTATTTGCGCAATAACTGTTTTTTTAACGTTTTCCTTTTTATAATTTAAGCGAAAGAGTAATTTAATTTGTATAAATCATCAACCTAACAATTATAAATGAAAAATGGAAGATGAATCTGTGAAATAACTAAATGCACTCCTATTATTTGCATTTCGTTATTTTCTTAACGTTCAACTTTTTAAATAAAGCTCACTGCAATTTAATTTGAATTACTTATCAACCTAACAATTACATATGAAAAATGGAAGATGAATCTGTGAAAGAGTAACTATTATTTGCAGTTAGTTGTTTTTTTAACATTCAACTTTTTTTAAGGAAGCAACTTTTTCTCATGGCAATTTAATTTGAATGAATTATTAACCTAACAATTATATATGAAAGAAAGTAAATAAAAAGATCTATGAAATATTATATCTGCATTATTTTTATATACTTATACATCAAATTGACATACATGTATTCATACGTATGTATATATATATATATTCCTGTGCATATATGCATCCATGTATACATTCATGTATCATTTATATAGACGGGCTAAAAGTTTAAAAACATTTTTTTTAAATTGATATTTTAGGGGAATTACTTATTCATATTTCATAACAATGTATTTTTTTAACAATAATCTTTTAAATTCAATAACAATTGTTGAATCTAAAGAATTATTATTAAAAAATACATTGTTATGGATATTTGAATATAAATAACTTCAAAAATGTCAATTTTTAATATGTGTTTTCAAACTTTTAGCCTCGAGCGTAAATATTCTTCTGTATTTTATGTGTATAATTTTTTCACAGATTCATTACCTTTACAATTAAAATAATTAAAATATAATTTGTTACTCACAGAAACAATACGCAGAAGTGGAGTTGTGTCTACGTGGACTTGTACGTTGAACTGTAAAATATAAATATAATCAAAATATAAATATCAAAATTTTAGCAACGTTCAAAATAATAAGCATTTTAGAAATTATAAGTCATATTAATTCCTCTCTTAGGTAAAAAATAAAATAAATAATATTTACCTTATAAGCTCCACCGTCGCCTAATGCCTCCCAGGCTTCCTTGTGTACACACACATACACACACACAATATAGTCACATGATCGCGCAACACTTTATACGATACTTTCATTGTTAACCTCATATACATACTTATATCGCGATGGAAGAACAATGCGAGAGAGAGAGAGAGAGAGAGAGAGAGAGATGGCTATGTGTTTCGATTTCACTTGCGATATAAAGCAAAAGGCTAGTTAAATACGTTTTATGAAGCATGATGACGTATTTCTATATCATTTTATCCTTTTTCGATGAACAAGGATGAAATAATACATCACGCGTGAAACAGAAGACGCTCATATATGTACACTAACGTCGGATTCAGCTAACTGTTACGAAAATTGATTACGAATGTTGCCCGTCAATTAAAAACGTTCCCTTATCACGACGAAATAATCACCAGTCGTAAATTAGATTAATAGATATTAATCGTATAAGATATCTAAGGCCTCCTTGATATTTACGAATCGCGGGAGATGTGTAATTGCGAAGTGATAGTTGGAAACGATTGTACTTGCACTTTTTTTGGAATTTTGATGCGTATTTGTCACGATTGAGAGTTTAGATTAGGACGCGTTGTTACCAACCATTTGAGATACGTCACGCGAAGGACAAGGCGTATTCTAAACGGTTGCGTTGCGCTATATGCGGCGAAAAGAAAACAAACACCATACATCTTTCGACTGGTCAAACGAAATATTTTGTCAAGATAAAATATTCAACTCACTATGGAATTAAGGCGTGCCGAATATTTCTTAGAATGGTATTCAAAGTCCGTTCTTATTTTAGGATCGTCTTAGTAATGTTTTAAGATGCTAATGCAGTCTTCTGATTGGCTTATGATATCTTAAGACTGTATTTAAAACATTCTCAAATATTGGGCGTGTTCAAGCAGAACAAAGCTGTTAGCCTGCTCGTTGAGTGATTGAATGTGATTGGTTGGATTTATAATATAAATAATAACCAATCATATTCATTTGTTCTACAAGCAGAGTAGCCGCTTTGTCGACTTGAACGCGTCCATTATCGACTACGAATAAAGCTAAATGCTTCAACTTATCGAACTCGGGTGCAATTCACTCCACGCTGCAAATACTTTGATTGATCAATTTGTAAAATTCTTTCTTTTGATTGATCAAGCATTTACAGCATTATCATTTTTATAATGTAAATTAATTTGAATCTCGATTCAACTTATTCTTTTTTTAATTCTTAGGACTAGAAAAAGATGAACAGTTGAATCAAAATTAAAATTAAACTACATTAATAAAAATGGACATAAATCGCATCTCTCGATAGTTGTCCGCCATCTCTCGATAGTTGCCTACGATTACTCGAATGATTCGTGCTTTATTTCAGGTTTCTTGATTCGGAAATCACGATCGAATTGCGTCGCTACATCGAAGTTGTCCGAGAAACAATTCTCTTTCCTAAGTATCAGGAAATACAATAAAATACACAGATATACCTACGTACGAGTGTAAAGTGATGAAATTCGTATATAACAATTTATAATTTCCGTCTTTGTATTCTATTTTTGCTTTAAGCTCGACCGAACGAAGCAAGATGTAACTTGCTGACAAATATCATCGTCTCGCCACGTCTTATGAATTGGTTATCGTGAAAGTTAAAAAACCGCAGTGTAATAATAGTTAATTGCTCGTGAGAAACTACCGCGTCTTCTGCTCGCGATCGCGTTGCGAAAAGTTATAATTGGTAATAGTGGGGCGACCGACTCGGAATAGCGCACGTCTTTATCCGCTCGCTCGAGTTACTGTTGCACGGGCACAACAAGGTGACCTACGCGTGACGTCACACATTCCTCGCGAAGTGAACGGCTGCCGAGTCCTGCGCCACAGCGAAATAGTGCGTTACAAAATGGATGCTCGCCGAATCTCTGCTCTTCAATTACTAATAATTTCGGTAAGTGGACTGTCATGTATCTGACATATATCTAACATATATCACTTAACTCTTAGCACACACGATAATTCTCCGATCTTTTATTACACACGATGAATCGTTCGTGTTTCAGATTAAGTTTTATTACTTTTATAAGTACATAAAAATTATTAAATGATTCTTATACATACTCTGTGAATTCTTTGAAGTGGAATCTCACTCTAAAGAGTGAAAATTGAGCAATCTTGAAAAAGAGTTGCTCAATTTTCAATTTTTAGAGTGACATTCTTTAGAGTAAGATTAAAAGTTTTAGAGAGTACTTTAACATTTTCAGAAAGTAATGTAAGATTGTATATCTAAAAAAATAGTATATAAATATTATAACTATTCGTTTTTATAACTAATCGTTTAAATCTGTATATACTATAACATATAATTTCCATAATTTTTTTATTGTTTCAATTTTTATTTCGAGCGAACCGATAAAGCGAAGCAAGATATTGGATAAATATTCGTCACCGTGATAAATATTCGTCATCTCACTGCGTCTTACGAATTGATTATCGTAAAAGTTAAGAAACTGCATAGTCTGATAATAGTTAATTGTTCGTAAAAAATCGTCGCGCCTCTTCCTCGATAAATACCTGTCGCGATCGCGAAAAATAATAATATGACGACATTCGGAACGATGTACGTTTTCACCTGCCCCTCCCTTCTCTCCCCCCGAATCACGATCGCGCGAACATAACAAGATGACATACACATTTCGTACATAAAATGAACATCGAATGCCAACTGCCACGTGCTAGTGAAATACACATGCGTAACGCGTTACAATTGTTACGAAGTAGATGCTCGCCGAATATTCTGCTCTTTAATTAATTCCGGTAAATGGACTAGGATGTATATCAATTGCACGAGCTAATTGTGCACAAGCTAATCACAGCGCTAGGAAAAA
>Ga0157363_1005695_pt1 | contig 11648 bp, 11 predicted proteins | sample AttsexASBM1_FD_111477 | JGI IMG/M metagenome (GOLD analysis project Ga0157363, IMG submission 111477) | Fungus gardens microbial communities from leaf cutter ant in Ribeirão Preto, State of São Paulo, Brazil - Atta sexdens ASBM1 | ecosystem: Host-associated > Fungi > Mycelium > Unclassified ...
AGGTGGAAGTCCACAGAATGGACTTGGAGATGAGTAGACTTGTGGAACGACCTTGGCTTCAGCTTATGTGCTGCACCGTCTGTCTGCCGCATGGTTGCAACTTCAGATGATGAGAAGAAGTCCGAGATGGAAGTGAGTGCTGATTGGTGTGTCACCATTGAACACTGGGGATCGAGTTCAATAAGAGATTATCTTTGTTGATTATCAGACTAGTGAATTACAGTGTAACTACTAGTCTTATATACAAATGGATATTATAGAAGATGCTTGGGATTTCAGTAGTAAAACTCCTATTACCCCAAGCAGAGATTTCAGTGTTGAGACACTGACAGGAGTAACTCTGTTATGGAAGACCGAGTTGAATAGGAGTATCTCTGCCCTGGAAGATGGAATACCCAGATGATTGCAGCACTGCCATAAAACATGTTGCGAGAAAGATGGCTGCCATGGAAGGCAGGCTTGTATGTTTTGGGAGATGATTTCACCATGGGAATGTAGTTTCTGGATGGGTGGACTTGCATATGACAGTATCCCTCTCTTAGGACTGAGCTTTCAAAGTTCTATTGGGTTTTCCTGAAAAATCCCATGATAATACCTGGATCAACAATACATAAATGGAAAAGAAAGTTTGTTGCTCTTGTTTCTGTATCATCATGTCTTCCCCCACTTACTCCAACATTTCACAACACAATACTGAGATCCTCGAAAAGCAGTGGCAAGAGATGCAATAGAGGCACAAGGAGGAGCAGCAGCTCCTGATCCAACTGGAAGAAGCAGCAAAGTTACATTGGACTAAGCACGTAGCTCAGAAGGCTAGAGAGAAGTAACCAGGGAAGTACCACAGGGGTGCTGCAGTGAAGATGGAAGGTGCTAACCCCTGTGAGAGGTGTGTGAGCACTGGGCAGGATTGCCTGGTGTACCCCTCAAGGTAAGTAATTTTTTATTATACTTATTATTATTATTTTTAATAATTTTCTCTTTCATAGCTGATCCCTTGCATGTGCTGGGTGTATCACTCTCAAGCAGAGGTGTGTACCCCACACCAACAACAACACCATGGCCATAATTTCCACTTATAGCAGAGTTCTAAGTGCTATCAAAAAGGCACTCCGAAAACTTGTGGAGGAGTACCAAGGAGTTGGGAAATCTCTTTAGGACTTGGTGGAGGGCTAAGAGAGGAACACAGCCCAGTTGGAGAGGATTGGGGCCGCAATGGAACAGAGATAAAACTTGGAAGGAAAGAAGGAGAGCGGAGATAACATGGTGGGGTCTGAGGATGGCCCTGGGGAAATTCAGGGGGAAGGAACTCCATCGTCTGCCTCCTGTTAGATTAGTAGCTTTGTTTTTCCTTGTTTAATAGAATTTTAATTTCTGTAATTTAAATGTGTGAGTAAGGAAATCAAGAATTAAAATGAAAAGAAGTTTGAAAGTTTTGAAAAGAAACCTGAAAAGTACATGGAAGCTGAGGGTTAATGAAAATAAGTAGACAGAATATACTAAAAATTAATGAAGGAAAATCCCCATTGGAAATATGCAGAGGCAGGGGACAAATGCAACAGCATGTTCAGAACAATGGGAGAGGATCAGGCTTGGCAGGATATGCAATGTGGAAATTAGATACCAAGTAGGCAGCATGAGTGAGTTCGGATGCAGTGATCCATTTGGATTTGTCTCCAGTGTCTTCATACCCTAGCCAGATCACCTTGTATAGAAGTTTGCATGCCTGTCAGCAATCAATTTTAGAGTCCACTATCAGAGAAATTTCATATTCGGGTTCTCCGTCAATTATGACTGGAGCAAGGTCCAGTCGTATTCTCTTAGAGAAAGTATTGGACATGGTGGGATCGAGCATGGACACATAGAAGACTAGATGAACAAAGCGCATAGACTCTGGAAGACAGAGAGTAAACAATAGAGTATCAAGCTGGGCAATGATTTTGTAGAATCTAAGATATTTTTCAGAGAGTTTCTTTGAAGGCTGAGTGGTTCAGAAGAACTAAGCCTTAACAAAGATTTTGTCACCTACTTTAAAATCAGAAGTGGGGGAACGTTACGCATCAGCGGATTTCTGATAATGCTGTTGGGCCGCGGAGATTTCAGCTTTGAGGGTACTTTGTAATTCATTGAGATCTATGGCAAAGTTGTGGGCTCGGGAAGCAATATCACATTTGGGGTGAGTGGTGATGTCTGGATGATATCTCTTATTAGCAAAGAATGGAGAAACACCAGTAGTAGCACTCGGAGCATTATTGTAGGCAAACTCCGCGAGAGGTAAGAGTTCAAACCAGTTATCTTGCTAGTAGTTACAATATACATGGAGGTATTGCTTGAGAGTCTGATTCATGCGTTCAGTTTGTCCATCACCTTTGGGGTGATAACCTAAAGTGAAGTGAAGCTGCATGTCAAGAGCAGTGCCTAAAGATTGAAAGAAGTTTGACACAAACTCTGAGCCTCTGTCGGAGGTGACATGGGAAGGAACGCTGTGTTTGGAAAACACATGAAGGACAAATAGACATGCTAAGTCTGCAGATATGATGGTGTCGTAGGTAGGAATAAAGATTGCCTGCTTGGTGAGCTGGTTGACTATGACCAAGATAGTGTCAAACCTAAAGGATGACGGAAGTTTCTCGATGAAGTCCATAGAAATGGAATTCCATGGTCGTTCAGAGATGGGGAGTTGTTTGAGAGATCTATAGGGCTTGTGACATTGTGGCTTGGATTGCATACAAGTGATACAGGACTTGCAGAATTGTTATACATCAGCATGGAGGCTGGGCCAGGAGTATCTGTGGCAGACTAATTCCAGTGTTTTATTTTGACCAAAATGTCTGGCAAGGATGTGATCATGATTATACTGGAGAACACGTGTGCAGAGGTTACCAGCAGATGGTACATAAATTCTGTTGTCAAGAAGGAGTAGACCGTTTGGGTCCGTAGACCACCAGCCATCTACAGAGGTGTGTTTTGTAGCAATTGGGTCACTAGGGAGAGCCGAGAGGATGTCTTGATGTAGGATGTCCAGATCCATAACTGTAGCTGCACAGAGAGAAGGGAAAAGAAGGACGGTAGCTTATATGAAGGCTGCAAGTTGTTCTTGAGTGAAGATGGGCTTGAAGTTGTGAGAGTTGACTATGGCATAGCCAGTATTCCTCCCTTTAGAATAGACATCCTATCATCTAGTGAGAGCATCCAGTTTGGTGCTGAGATGACTAGGGTGGAACCTGATAACAAGATTGAACTGGGAGAGGTACTTGGACCACTACGCTTGCCTCTGGGTCAATATCTTAGTAGTAGAAAAATACTCCAGGTTCTTATGATCCATAACAACATCGATAGGATAGGCCGGACCTTCCAAATAGTGTCACTAAATCCTGAAAGCTTCAAAGATGGCAAGCAATTCCTTGTCATGTGTATCGTAGTTCAACTCCACTGTAGTAAAAGTGCAAGAGTGAAAGGCAACTGGATAAACTTCATTATCTTCGTTAACAATGAAAAGGATTGCAGCAAGAGCATAGTCTGAAGCATCAGTTTCCACAATGAGTTGAGCATCAGAAATCCAATGAGTGAGGATAGAAGCGGAGGTGAATGCTTTCTTGAGAGAGTTGAAAGCATCTTGACAGGAGGAGTCGAACTTCCAAGGAATGTCCTTCTGGGTAAGATGTGTCAATGGAATGACAATGTCTGAGTAGTTGAAGATGAACTGGCAGTAAAAGTTTGCAAAACCTAAGAAGGATTGAATATCCTTGACTTTCTTGGGTTCTGGCCAGTCTTGAATAATCTTTATTTTGTCGTCGGACATAGTAAGGCCAGAAAGAGAAAGGATGTATCCCAGATACTCTACTGACTCGGAGTGGAATTCACATTTCTCTGCTTTGGCATAAAGACCAGCCTTGCGGAGACGCTTGAGTACTTCTTTCACATGCCAGTGATGCTTGGACATGTTATTCAAGTAGATGAGTATATCATTCAGATAGATCACGACACAGACATCCAAAAGGTCAGAGAAAATGTCATTCATGAATTGCTGGAAGGCCACAGGAGCATTGGTAAGACTAAAGGGCATTACAGACCATTCAAATGATCTATAATGTGTACTAAAGGCAGTCTTCCATTCATCACTGTTGGCAATGCAAACCAAATGGTAAGCATGGCAAAGATCTATCTTTAAGTAGACCCAAGTGTTATGAGATGAGAGTGTGGACAGACTTGGACTAGGGTTAGGGTTAAGTATTATAATTATTAGTCTACAACGGAAGAGAGATAGGAGACAGGTACGTGACTTGGAAGTCATGTGACAGAGTCTAGAATGGTCTGGAAGGACTAATGGTCTAGAAGGATCAAGAGGAGTCTAGATTAGAGTTAGGGTTAGAGATGACGTCAAGGGACATGGGTTCCTCATGGTGTACACATGGTATGCATATGTACAGCGGAGATTAAGAGTATGACGTCAGGGTATATGTAGGAAGCATGGTGGCCTTAAGGAAAACACATGTGGATGAGTAATAGGACATGAGGTAGCGGCATGGACTTCAGGGCCGGATTGTCAAGATCGTTGACAGTGGACTTTATTTTATTTTCCCTTTTCATTTTATTTTACTTTTCTTTTCTTTTCCTTTTTATTTTTCTATTTTTAGAACAACTAGGGTTAGGGGTTATCAGTCACGCTGTCACATCAGTCACAAGTTGATGGCGTAGTCACGAGACTGATCACGAAACTTAGGAGAAGGGAGTAAAAGGTTCTGAAACAAAGTGACGTCATACAGCATGGACAACACATGCTGACCTCATGTTTTACTCATGGTCATTTAGGGTAGGGTGCACAGTAGCTAGCACAGACCATGGGTAGTAGTATATAAGGTAAACTACTTTGTATCAGGAACTCTATCGAGTTCTCTTGTGCTACTCAATACAAGAGTTGTTCTTTTGTCTTACTCTAAGAACTTAAGATCATAACATGGATAGATATTGTTGTAGCACAGACCAGGAGCCATGTATATATATAGTAGATGAATGCAGTGAGAGCTCCTTGTCGAGTTCTCTTGTAATCCCCACTACTAGATAGCTTACTGAGAGCTTTGCTGAAGTCAGCATACTATAAGTGCCATTCTGGCGAGTAGTTGCTACAACACCAAGCTTTGTGAGGTGAGTCTAGTAGATTGGAGATGAGCGGGAGTGAATAACGATCCTTTTTAGAGATGTGGTTAAGACTGTGGAAGTCGACACAAAGGTGCAGTAAACCATCTTTCTTCTTAATGAATAAGACTGGTGCACCATGTAGAGATGAGGTTGGTTAGATGAGACCCATGTTGAGATTTTTCTCAATGAATTTCTTCAGAGCCTCTTGTTCAGATGCCGAAAGAGAGTATATAGAGCCAACCAGAGATTGAGCACCTTCTTCTAGATTGATTTTGAGGTCATAAGGATGATAAGGAGTGAGAACTTCAGCTTTAGCTTTAGTTTTGCTGAAAACATTGGTGAATTCATGATACTCAGAAGGGACATTGGAGAGATCAGGAGCTTCTGCAAGTTTTGTAGAGTTAGCCTGAATGTCCAAAGAACGAAGACAGAGTTTGAAATTGTGGGAGCCCAGAAGTTTTGATGTGCACAAGAAGGCTGCAGCACCAATGATAGCAGTGTTAGGTCACTCGGAGTTAGACATGGAGGTCACAGATGCAGGTATGGAAACTGCAGAATCTGATGATTGCAGAGAAGTGTCCAGAAAGAACAGAAATGCCAATGGTATGTTGGCCGTGATGCGAGAAGGAGCAAGATTTTCCTGCAAAGATGGATGGAAGTTTATCGACCTATTTACCTAGTCAATCAGTGGATTGTGTTGGGTGAGCCAGTTGTATCCAAGGACCAAAGAGCAGAAAGAATCAAGCAGAGTGACATAGAAGTCCAGATTCATACAATCACTGGTGGAAAATATTATGGGCAAGTTGGCAATTTCTGGGATGGTACTGTTTGATGAACCATCAAACAAGCAGAGAGCAACTGGAGGAGTTGCAGATGTCTTCAGGTGGTGAGTATCCACAAATCTAGAATCTACAAAGTAGTGAGTAGACCTGGAGTCGACGAGAGCTTGGAATGGGATTTTATAATATATTGAGTTTGTCTGTTTATTAAATAATCAGAGAAAAATTGAGATATATTTAAATCAAAGCCTGCTTTATCAAGAATTATAGGAAGAAGACAATGATTAAGAGAAGGGAAAAATTGTGCTATATCAAACATAAGGGTACTTGTGTAAAGATCTTTCACCTATTCCATTTGTACAAGGTGAGTTAAAAAGATATCAGTATCTGTTGTCAACTACTGCTTGATACCTCCCAATTGGCTTGAATGAACAAAATTTGATGTAATAGTATGAACTTGCAATCTTTTGCTTATTGCTTTTTTAATTAATATGTCTAGCATATTGAAAAGTATGATAGAGTGAAAGGCTTTTAAAGTATCATACAATAGTTTATTTGGTTTTGGAATGATAATAGATAATGATTTTTTGAAATACATCAGCCAATAACTAAGATTGATACATGTGTTTGCTATGTTAACAATATTAGAACAGTATCTATTGTCTTTTAGTATATATTTGAGATGACTTCAGAAGACATGGTCTAGACCAGGAGTAGACAAGTTATTGCATGTATTGATAGTATCTTTGAGTTTCATACTAAAGAATAGGAACTATTCAATTCATTGACATGAAGGTATTTCCTCAAGAACTTATATATCAATGGAGTGATTTTGAGCTGAATTGTATGACTGGTGTAGTGCTTACTACAAATTATCCAAATCATTACACAGTCTGCCATTGAATTTCACAGCTTTCATTACTGGCAACTTGCAATTTTTGACCCAGTTTATAAAATCCCACAGTCTCTTATTAGACAATGTGATTTCTTAAATTTTACTATCAAAAAAGACTCTTTTAGCTGCTTTCACCATTTTCCTATACTTAATCTAGTTGCTTCTTGGCCTAGAAATCCAATATATGGCCAATTATCTATTGCATTTCTCATTCCACCATGCTTTAGACTGTTTAGTAATGTTGACCAGTTTTGAAAATTTATTCCAAAGGTTTTCTACAATAACAACAAATTCTTGAGTTATGCTTTCAAGTATTTTGCAGCTATTGATGTTAGTTATCTCCATAAAACCTACCCTGGTTTTAAGCTCATTGACAAATTCTTTCTCTTCATTACTATTTCTAATGATAGATTTAAATAAACTCTTTCTTTATGATGATAGAAACCAATAGCAAGGTGTGATCTGATGGACTCCAAAGATCTGGTGGAATTTCATGTTTGTTGAATTCCACTGATCCTGCTTGGAGAAATATTAAATACAATACTAAATTCAAGTCTTGATAATTATCTGTATACTGAGTAGGAATTGGATTGATAGGAGTTAATATTTCTAGACCAAAGCTATCAGCCACTTCTTGAAGTGTGTTCATATGCACCAAATAATAGGGATATAATAGGTCCTAATTATTGTCTCTAATGTTCAAGTTCTCTGTCATGACTAGAATATTATTTAAATTTACCTCAGTATTCTTTAGATACTTTAATGCATTCTGTTGTTTGTCTGAGTACACGTTAATAATGAAACACATTATACCACAATTGAAAAAGAAAACAAGATTAATATCCTAATAATTGAAGATGTACTTTCTTAATAAAAATCATAGATTAATTAATTTGGCATTGATATAAGTGATGACTCTTGGATAATCATTATCATTGGTAGATGTTCTTGCAAACATGATCCAAGATGGGTGGTGAAGAGCACCAACAATTTTTTTCCCTTCTTTAGATAAAGAACTTGGAATTTGACAAATAATAGACCAAGGCAGCTCTTGAATATCATAATTTTTGTTATTTTCTAGTATTGTTTTGATGAGTAGTCTGTTCTTATGAACATTCTGTGAAAAGAGGTTAAGGGATTCTAGAATCACTGTTTATTCCTACCTACAGTTGAGTGAATTGAATTAGCTCTAATTTCTTGGAGCTCCTATATCTTCTTGTTGTGCTATTTCTTGTTAAACTTATGTTTCCAAAAGGGATAGTTAGTACTATCTATCTAGTGATTATATTTACAATTAGCACATTTGAAGATATAATTGTATTGTTCTATTTTTGGAGTTTCAAGTCTTGGAGGGTTCATTTTGAAGTTGGACTTGCAATACTATGCCATATCTCTGTGATGTTCTAGTTTATGCAGTCTGTTGTACTTCTGACATTTAGATCCATGAATATGACATACATAAGTAGTATGCTCCCATTTCTAGTAGTTCTTACACTGTAGTACTCTAGGGTTCATATTGTCCCTCTAATGGTTGTAATGTGATAACCTATATTAAAGTACCTATTGATAAAGTACTTCACTTTTGAGCTATTCTGTGAATCCCAGATATCAATCTATACTACTACTATGTCAAATTTGGAGAGGTCTTGATGACTCAGGGATGTAATGTCAAAACCAAACTGTTTCAAATTATTCATTCCATAATATCAGGTATGATAGGAAGGTTAGTATCTTTCACAAAGTATAGAATATCTAGGATCTTAAGATAAGATTTTGATTGTAGAAGTCTTAGGCTCATAATGTTACTTGAATCTACATTATTCAGGTCCTTGATATATTTTTCCACCATATTAAAAATAGAAGGCACTTCTACTTTGTTAGTAGTGACAATGATATTTTTATTGTCCAACCAAATATAATCAGTAATCTGTTAATGTTTTTGACATGTTTTTCTACTTGACTGATAATTCTTTCCACATTGTTTGTGCTTATCAGGATGATAATCTGTTTATGAGAGAGACTCTTAGTTATCATATTGAAATTTGGTTTACCTTTGTTTTCTGCCTTGTTGATTACATTATGTACTTCTGAAACTTTGCTAGAAGAGAGCTTGGGAAAAGCTTTCTTAATCTTGATAATATCATTGATATATCTCTTAGAGGCTTAAGCATATGATTTAGAAATTGGAGAAGAAACTCTAGAAATATCTACTTTCTTTTCTTTTGTTGATTTGCTGGAAGACAATTTACTAAGAGCCATGTTGTTGGTGCACATCTTGTTGAATTGTAAGGACATACTTTGCCTAAAAGTCTTGTTCTTGCTTACAGCTAGTTTGACCCAGCCCAATTTGTAAATTGCTAATAGAAGATCCCATACTGCAAAACCAAATTCTGCAATTTGAGAGATATTGTCTGCTGTTTTGTCCTCTAGTTTCTATTACCTGACAAAAGCTGTAATTCTGTGAAGTAAGCAAGTGATGTTTTTAGCATTATCTTTCAGATATTTATTAATCCCAAAGATAAAAATAGGACAGAAATTACCACTCTACAACTATGAGTCAGCAGGTTGATTGATTGTATAAGAGATAACTGATGGTTCTAGATCTCAAAAAGCAATTTTGTTATTAATAACTATAGATTGTTCACCAGTACAAAGATTAGCCAGTGCTATCTGTCCTTGAGGAGTATATATATTGTCAACATAAGAATCAATTGCTTCAACTACTGGTGTCAAAGATGAAAATAGTGAACTCTATTTATTTTTATTTCCTTTCTTCATTTTCATTTTATTTTTCATTTATTTTTCATTTTTCTATTTTTAGAACTTAGGATTAGAGTTAGAATGACAAGATCACACTGTTACACAGTAGATCATATCAGATGACATGGTCACAAGTCATGAGATACATGGAAGAAGATAGAAGATTCTGGAAGGATAACGTTATACAGCATGTACAATACATATTGGCCTTATAGCCTACATATGGTCATTTAGGGTAGGCCAGAAGTAACTCATACAGACCATTAGATATTAGTATATAAGGTAGACAATCTTGTACAGAGTTCTCTATTGAGTTCTCTTATGTAATCCCTATACTGTTATGATGCATGTGAGGACTAACATTTTTCTTTTTCTTTTATCTATTTTTCTTGATTTTATATTTCTTTTCCTTTGAATTTCTTTTTCTTTATTGACAATGAAGAGGCATGTGACTGCAGTCACATGACTTGTCACATGATATGAGGTCATAGGCCTAGAACAGACTAGAACAGGCTGGAAGAGTCTAGATGTCAAGGAGTATGTTAAATGTATGGCTACTACATAGTATATACATGGTGCACTTATAGATGACACATGGACATTAGGGCAGGAGTAATTATTAGTAGCATGGACCATATGTAACTTATATAAATAGGGTAGCAATCCAGCAGAGACTCCTTGTTGAGTTCTTTTGTGATCTCTACTTGATATCCTACTGAGAGATTTGCTGCTTGTGTGATTATTGGACTTTGTGTCTAGTGGTTACTACAACATATACAAGGTTCTTTCTTTTGACTGACTCTAAGGTCTTAAGTTCATAACAACTGGCCCCATATTAGTAGTCTCATACATATCTTATCTTACCATTGCATAGGAAAGGGCAGGATCAGAACTTTGAAGATCTGCCTATATAGAGCAGTTGGCTAATACTTAAATTCTATCAGTATACTACAGATAAAGTATTAGAATCTATTGACGACTTTCTAGACCTATTAGGGTTAGACATGATCAACTGACCTCTAGGTATGTCAACTTCAATATTCATTTAATGACTTCTAATGTTAGTCTATACTTGTAAACTGTTTTGAGAATTCAAAATGAAAAGGAATAATGTATTCACTAATTCTTTGTTGGGTACTACTATACAAGATGGTGGTAAGAGAGAAAGAATTATTTATGGTATTCTTATATATGTCATGATATACTTGAACTTTTATATTTTATTTTGATTTTATTTTCTTTTTATCTATTTTCTTTGATTTGATTTTTCTTTTTCTTTTATTTCTTGGACAATGAAGAAGCATGTGACTACAGTCACATGATGTGACACATGACATTACATTATAGGCCTAGAACATAAAAAAAGAGGTTGAAAGGATGATATTGAGATATATGTTTATAGTATATTTATGGCTAATGCATGGACATTAGGGTAGGGCTATTTATTATTAGCATAGACTATGCATCCATGATATATATAATGTAGGAATACATCAGAAATTTCTTGTTGAATTCTCTTGTGATCTTTATAAGATTCTCACTTATAAAGCTACTTTGTTGTAGTAACCACTCAACAGAACAGCACTTGTGATATGCTGACTTCAGCAAAGCTCTCAGTAGACTATCTAGTAGTGAGGATTACAAGAGAACTCAACAAGGAGCCCTCACTGCATTGCTCCTTTATTTATATAAATACAATGTAGTCCATGCTACAACAATATCTACCTGCCCTAATGTCCATGCATCGTCCTCATGTCCTATTACTCATCCACTATAAGGCTACCATGCCATGTACATGTGCCCTGACATCATACTCTTAATCTCTGTCATATATGTGTGCACTATGTGTACACCATGAGGAACTGTTGTCCCTTGATGTCATTCCTAATCCTAACTATTATCTAGACTCCTCTCGATACTTCTAGACCTTAAGTCCTTCCAGACCACTCTAGACTATTCTGTTATAAGACGAGTGTGTGGACAGACTTGGACTAGGGTTAGGGTTTGGACAAGTATATATTGTAGTGATAATTATTAGTCTACAACGGGAGAAGAGATAGGCATGTGACCTGGAAGTC
>Ga0157363_1005696_pt1 | contig 11648 bp, 8 predicted proteins | sample AttsexASBM1_FD_111477 | JGI IMG/M metagenome (GOLD analysis project Ga0157363, IMG submission 111477) | Fungus gardens microbial communities from leaf cutter ant in Ribeirão Preto, State of São Paulo, Brazil - Atta sexdens ASBM1 | ecosystem: Host-associated > Fungi > Mycelium > Unclassified ...
CCTAACCTGAGTTGTTCTAAAAATAGAAAAATAGAAAATAGAATAGAATAGAATAGAAAAGAAAAATAAAACAAAAGAGAGAAAATAAAAATAAATGAAGTCCACTGTCAACGATCTTGACATGAGGAACCCATGTCCCTTGACATCACTCCTAACCCTAACTTCTATTTAGACTCTTCCCGATCCTTCTAGACCCTAAGTCCTTCTAGACCGCTCTAGACTCTATCACATGACTTCCAGGTCACGTGCCTATCTCCTAACCCTTTGTCTGTTGTAGACTAATAATATACTACTGTCCTATTCCTGTCCACTAACCCTAACCCTAAAGTCTGTCCACATCCTTGCGCTATAACAAATAGTAGTGACAGAAACAGAAGAAGAGTATGATGAAATAGTGGAAGAGGTGGTTAGAAGACTAATAGAGAATGATTTATACATAAAACCAGAAAAATGCAAGTGAAAAGTCAGAAAAGTAGGATTTTTAGAAGTAGTAATAAGACTAGAAGGAATTAAGATAGAGGAAGAGAAGGTGAAGGATATATTGGATTGGCCAACTCCAAAAGGAGCTAAAGACATATAGAAGTTTTTGAGATTGGCAAATTATTATTGTCAATTCATCAAAGATTTCACAGTAATAGCCAGACCATTGTATGATATAGTAAAGAAGGATTAGAAATAAGACTGGAAGGAGAAGCAGAAAGAAGTGTTTAGAAAGTTGAAGGAGAGATTTATAAAAGAACTGGTGTTAGCAGCATCCAACTTAGACAAAAAATGAGGATGGAAGTAGGTGTATCAGACTATGCAATAGGAGGAGTATTATATATAGCATGTGAGGATAGGAGATAACAACCAGTAGCTTTCCTCTCAAAATCTCTGAATAAGACAGAGAGAAACTATAAAATTTATAACAAGGAGATGTTAACAGTAATAAGAGGATTAGAAAATTGAAAATATTTATTAGAGGGCACAAAGTTCAAGTTTGAGATCTGGATAGACTATAAGAATTTGGAATACTTCATGAAAGTACAGAAGTTAAACAGAAGACAAGCTAGATGGAAATTGTATTTGTCAAGATTTGACTTCACCTTGAAACATGTTCTGAGAACAAAAATAAAGAAGGCAGATAGACTTAGTAGGAGACCAGACTGGAAAGTAGAAGTAGAAAATAACAATGACAATTAAGTATTTATTAAGGACTATTGGATTTGTAATTTATTAGAGGTAGTAATAGAAGAACCTGAAGTAGATATAATAGAAAAAATAAAAATAGTTTGGAGTAAAGATAAAGAAATAGTTGGAGTAGTGGAAGAGATGAAAAGAGTAGGGGTAAAAAAGACATGAGGAGAAGAGTGGCAAATAGAAGGGAATTTGGTGTTAAAAAAGAGAAAAGTGTATGTGCCAAAGGATGAAGCATTAAGGGTAGACATAATCTAGCTGTATCATGATATACCAGTAGCCAGATATAGGGGAAAATGAAAGATAATGGAGTTAGTAATGAGGAATTATTGGTGGCTAGAAGTAATGGGATATATGGAAAGATATGTGAAGGGTTGTGATATGTGTTAGAGAATGAAGAGTAGAATAGAGGTACTGGTAGGGAAGTTGAAGTTAAGTGAGGTTCTGAAAAAGCCTTAGACACATCTGACAGTAAACTTTATTACAAAGTTACTGTTAGTAGCTGAGAAGATGCAATCCTAGTAATCTGTGATAAGTTGTCCAAGATGACATATTTTGTGGTAACTACTGAAGGAACATCAGCAGAAGGATTAGCAAGGTTGTTTAGAAATAACAAGTAGAAGTTACATGGATTATCAGAGAGTATTGTGTTAGATAAGAGACCACAGTTTACAACAGAGATGAAGAAGAAGTTGAATAGTATGTTATAAATTGAAACAAAGCTGTTGACATCATTCCATCTCTAAACAAATAAACAAATGGAATGTATGAATCAGAAGTTAAAACAGTATCTCTAATTCTTTGTAGACTATAGACAAAAGGATTGGTCAAAATGGCTAGCATTAGCAGAGTTTGCAATCAATAACAAGGCACCTTCGACAACTAAAGTGTCTCCATTTATAGTAAACTATAGAAGAGAGCTAAGAATGAGAATAGATATTAAGAGAAAAGGATATATGGAAAAGACAATGGAGTTTGCAGAAAGGATGAAGAAAGTCCATAAAGAAGCAGGAATGACATTGAAGAAGACATAAGAGGAGATAAAATGACAAGTAGATAAAAGAAGAAAAGAAGTTGAAGAATAAAAAGTGGAGAATAAAGTGATGTTGAGTACAAAAGATTTAATGTTCAAGAAGCAGCTAGCAAAGAAATTAGTGGATTGATATGTTGGTCCATATACCATTGACAAAGTAGTATCTACTAATGCAGTCAAATTACAACTGCCAACTTTGATGAGAATTTATCTGGTTGTGAATGTCAGTTGAGTAATACAATATAAAGAACAAGTAGGGGAACAAAAGGCAAAAGAAATAAAACTAGTAGAAGTAGAAGGAGTTGTGGAGTAGGAAGCAGAAAAAATATTAAATAAAAGAAAAGTAAGAGGAGTAGTGAAATATTTAGTCTAATGGAAGAAGTTTACAGCAGAATATAATAGTTGGGAGAAAGAGAAAGACTTGGAAAATGCAAAAGAAGTAGTAGTAGAGTTTGAAGAGAGGATAAATGCAGAAGTAAGACGATAAGAGAAGTTAGACATAGCAAAGGAAAGAGACCTTAGAAAAGAGAAGTTATCAGAAAGATATATGACAAGAATCTTATATAGGTAGGATGATAGAAAGTTTGAAGAAGAGTATTTAAGGAAGTTGGAGAGAAACTGGTGAAAATGGAAGTCAGTTTCTCCAGAGGAGAAACCTTGAAGGAGAGATAATATCAGAGTTGCAAAAGTTGGACTTAGTTTTTATTTCTTTTTCATTTTATTTTCTTTTGAGCTATTTTTCTATTTAAAAACTAGAGTTAAGGATTAGTATGATATTATATGTCACAAACAGTCACATGACATAACAGTCACATGATCATATAATACAATAAAAGATGGTAGAAGGTTCTAGAAGAAATGATGTCATATAACATATTATACACATGGTTGTTATGATGTGTATAAGGACTAAACATTTTTCTTTTTCTTTTATCTATTTTTCTTGATTTTATATTTCTTTTCTTTTGAATTTCTTTTTATTGACAATGAAGAGGCATGTGACTGTGGTCACATGACTTGTCACATGATGTGAGGTCATAAGCCTGGAGTGGTCTAGATGGATGACATCAAGGAGCATGTTAACTACATGGTTATCTCATAGTGTACATATGGTGCACTCATAGACAACATATGGACATTAGGGCAGGAGTAATTATTAGTAGCATGGACCATGTGTAATTTATATAAATAGGGTAGCAATTTAGCAGAGACTCCTTGTCAAGTTCTCTTGTGATCCCCATATTGATAGCCTACTGAGAGCTTTACTCATTCGTATTACTATTGGACTTTGTGTCTAGTGGTTGCCACAACAATGGTTATTTAGAGTAGGCTAATGTAGTGGAGTATGGACCAGTAGTCTTAAGTATATAAGATAGATAATTCTGTACAGAGTTCTCTATCAAGTTCTCTTGTGTTAACTTTAATACAAGATTCTTCTTATTAACCCACTTTAAGATCTTTTGAGTTGTAATAAATAGCAGTGGAGTACTCATTAGGTTAACTACTATATAAAAGTGTACTAAAGCTTTGTTCAAGTACTCAAATTGGTTTACAAATATCTTTTGATTCTTATAATTGTGACTTATATGTATTCCAAGATTATAACATTTCTATTTCATTATGAATTTTTGCTTCAACTCTAAAAAGAGTAGAAAATCTTTTAAATCTATAAAGCAGACATCATTAACATAGATGATTGTTGTAACAAGCTCTCTAGTCATTTTATCAATGAAATAGTATGCACCAGTATCAGATTTATATCACTTAAATTTTAAGACTAACATTAACTTAATTATAGTTCACTACTAAGATAAGCTAGTTTGTTTAAGACTATATAATACTTTGCAGAGTTGCCAGACTTTCTTTTCTTTACTAGATAGTCTAAATCCTTTAGACTGCTCCATATAAATTTACTCATTTAAGTTACTATACAAGTAAGCAGTTTTTATATTAATGCTATAGATATTCCAATCTTCAAGAGCAATAACAGCCAAGAATAGACATACCATCTTATAGCAAAAAACTAAAGAGAATAATTTATCAAAGTTGATCTTTTTGATCTAAGAAAAAAAATTTATAATAAGTTGAGATCTATAATAACTATCAGACTTAATGTTGAATGTCCAGTGATTTTTAATTACTCTCTATCTCTTAGAAAAGTTACAACTTCATAGAAATTTCTGTCTTTAAGAATTTTAACTTCTTAAAATAGAACTCAAGCTAGACTCAAGCTTCTTTTGAATGTCATCTAGCAATTTAGTAACATTTTCAAGATTTTTGGGAATTGGATAAGACTCTACTATATATTGTGCTAGGAGAAAAAAATTTGCTCTACTCTGCCTTCTCTTGCAAGGTATGTTAAGTAGCTAGTAATAGTTAGAGTGTCCATTCTGCTTCTATTATTAATAATGATCAAATGTTAACCTTTCTACTAAACATTGTAAGAGATTTTATTTATCTTAACAATATTATTGCATAAGCTATATGGATAATTAACTTCATTTAATTTAATTATCCTAGATAGTAGATTGTTAAGAAGTTTTTATATATTATAGTATATTCTTTATGATTTCTGACAAGTATTTTTATGTCTATATTTTTATTTCCTATAGATATTTTCTTTTCTAAAAAGTATTTAAGTTTGACATATAGATCTTCTCAATATAGGACTTGCTTATAATATCTACAGAATAGATTGTAAGAATTATTAAAAGCTAAGAGGTCATATCTCAATATCAGAGTTAATATTAACAACCTTTTTAACTTCTATTATAGATATTTTAGCCATTAAAGAAGATGAGAGAGATGAAAACTTATAAAAAAGAGAGAGTAAAGAGAAATAAGAAAGAGAATTGTTTTAAGTGGAGGAAATAGATGTATTACAAATAAACTACTTATTTGTTTGTGATATCTGAACCTTAGATATACTCTTAAAAGTTTAGAAGTGATTCAGAAGTTCAAGAGAATGATAATGATGTGTTACAAACTAAGTTGTGCTGGAAAGCCCCAAATAATGACTATTTGCACATATGTGGAATGTACAAATATGACAACAAACAACTGAGATATCAGGCCATCAGTAACTGCAAAAGCTTCATTGGCTAATATTTCATAAATAGTTAGATTCATATAATTGAACTTGCATTGGAAAGTGCTTATCAAACAGTTCCTAATGATATATAATATATGATATAGAGAATAGTATTACTAGAGATACAAGCATATCAATATAGTAATATAATTAGTTACTTTTTAAAATTAGCCTGACATCTATTATAACAGATGGCAGCTCCACTAGGTATAAGTTTTGATCATGTGATAGAAACAGCTTGTATACAGACCATCACTATTTTGTTTAAATACTTCTGTATCTGAGAATTAGACCTCAGACTTAACAACATTATTTATTATCAATTATTCTTATTGATACTACTCATCATCTATCATTACTATCTTCTTATACTAAACCTTTAAACCACTATCAAGATATCTAAGTTCAAGTATTACAATCAGTAAGTAGCTTATTTTGTAATATAATGAACAAAAATAAATAATAATTAATGAAAGATATTATTAAATCTGAGATCTAATTCTTAGATATATACTAATCTTTATGTGATATATAATATATTATCAGAGACAATTTGATAAGTACTTTCTAATATAAGTTTTATTATATGAATCTATCTAGTAGTTTTTGAGATAATAGCCAATGAACTTATAGTTACCAATGGTCTAATATCTTAGTAATCTATTACTACTTTTGTATATTCCACATATATATGAATAGCCCTTATTTAGGGCTTTGTAGTATAACTTGGTTTATATTTGTGATTGTTTACATATAGATCAGCCCTTTGTATTTCATCTTTCAGAAACTCATTACCTAAACTTCTAGTTGTCCTATATCATATCCTAAAAACTGTTTTTATAATGTCTTCTTAGTTATCTCTTACACTACTATTTCTTAGCCATAACTATAAACTCAGTATATAAAACCAAGTAGATACTCTGTAGTCTTTAGTCTGGAAATCAACTAAGAACTTAACCAAGACCTAGCTAAGGATTTTTTAACAATCTAATAACTCTTTCTCTTACTTCTCCAACTAAGCTATTAGCTTTTCATACTTAATTAGACCCTCTTTCTATATGGCTAATTGCAGATACCTACCTTAAATACTCTTAATACTTATCTGCACTTTAAAATCTCTTTTGGTATGAATTATCTCTTTTTATTTTATCTCAGATATTCTCATTGGACATTCTAATCACTTTATAGATCTCCACTCCAATATTTAAGAATTATTTAGACCTAAAGTAACTTGCTTACAATCTTTATTCTTAGATAAATCAACCAAAATTAGCACTGAAAGATAGTATTAACAATAATATACCTCATTATCTTCTAGTAGATATAAGCCAAAGTTGAAGGTTGTTTTAACATCTGTGTTCTGCATATTTAGATAACACATACTTGCTAATCAGACTTTTAAGAGCTCACCAATAGATTTCAGATAATAAAATGTAAACTGCATCTAATATAATAACTTACTATACAATCTACACTTTTTTGTATGAGAATCAGTATATTTAGAAAAGAATTCCTTATCAAAGATAGCATGTATGGAGTAGAAAATTTATCTTCTTGTATATGGTATATAAAGTAATAACTGTTTTTTATCTCTAATGAATATCATCAAGTTAAAGTATGACATAAGTTTATTAGTGCAAATTTCATGAGGGAGAAATACATATGCTTTATAGCCAAAAATACAAAAGTGCAATGTTTTGGGTTTATTATCCAAGAAGATTTCCTGAGGTGTTTTCCACTTAAAACACTTAAAAAATGTGCAATTGTATACATAAGTTAAAGCTGCAATAGCAAACTTCTACTAAAAATCTAATAGACATGCTTCAAGTTGCATTAATAACACCTTTCTAAGTAGTGTGTAGTTCAATTGTCCAGTATAACCATTTTATTGATATATGTGAAGTACTAGTCTTATAAATAATTCCTTACTCTCTTAGAAAGGATTGTAATTCCAACATTATATACTCTTTTCTATTATTAGTATATAATATTTTTACTAGATGGAAAGTTGTATTCAACCACATTTAGAAAATTGATTTAATTGCTTCCATAGCTTTGAACTTTTTTCATAGAAAAGCAATATTACAATAATGCCTTAGAAAAGGTCTACAAGTATTTAATATCTGTAGAAGTGGATTCTCTTATAGAAAAACATTTTCCAGTGTAATAGTTGTCTATATCAACCTGATATTAGGTCTTTGATTTACAGTTAGCTGAATATATTAGCAGGTAGAAGATTTTAAAATTAGTATTCTAAAATTACTAGTAGCTACAGATATTAAAATATATTAGTCAGTATATCAGTATATATAACTTCTTTTGTTTGTAAACTAAGTCTATTCCTTTGAGAATTGCATTCATTGCCTATATGATCAGACTTCAAGATAGTAAACTTAGTTTCTTTTTGTTTTCTTCTCTTTTATTTTCCTTAATTAAGAGGTAATAATGTGACATCACATGTGACTGTTACAAAGCATGATAAAGGTGTGATAGCTATTATATGTCACAGTCACAACATTATATAACATAGAGAAAGACATAGAAGATTTTAGAATAAATAATATTATATATAAGATAAGCTATTCTATATTAGAAACTCTACTGAGTTCTCTTGTATTAACCCAATGCAAGATTTTTCTTCTATCTTAATATTTCAAAGTTTAAGCTATAACATATATTAAATGCTTTATGATAGAACTTTTAGAGTTAGTAAAATTTGATACTATAATAAGAATAGTAGATTTCATGTTTAAGAAAATATTTTATCCCAACTTACATTACTATTATTATAGAAAAATATTACAAGGCTTTTCTTACATTATATGTGAAAACTCTATATCTTTCCAACTTATGTTATTTTGGATAGAAAGTCTTAGTCTGTATTAGGTATAGTTCACACTGAAGATAAAAGTCCACAGGATTGGCTCAGAGATGTGCAAACTTGTGGAATGATCTTGGTTTTAGCTTATATGCTGTGCTATCTGTTTGCTGTGTGGTTGCAACTTCAGATGAAAGGAAGAAGTCCAAAATGAAAGTGAGTACTGATTGGTGTGTTATCATTAAACACTAGAGATCGAGTTCAATAAGAGTTATCTTTGTCAATTATCAGACTAGTGAATTACAGTGTAACTACTAGTCTTATATATAAGGAAGAACTATAGAAGATGCTCAGGGTTTTAGTAGTATAGCCCCTATTGCCCTGAGCAGAGATTTTAGTGGTAAAACACTAATAGGAGTAAGAACTCTGCCATGGGAGACTGAGTCAGATAGGAGTATCCCTGTTATAGAAGACAGAATATCCAGATAGTTGTATCACTGCCACAAGGACATGTTGTGAGAAAGGCAGCCATCCTGGAAGATGAGCTTGTATAAGAGACATTGAGAAAGCAGTATCACCATAGAGATATATTTTCTAGATAAGTAGACTTGGCATATGACAGTCTACCATGTTTTACCAAGAAACTTTACTATATACTTGGAATTAAGGTTGTATTATTAATAACATAGTATTCATAGTTAGATAAGCAAATAAAGTAGATTAACCAAGAGCTTAATCAATATCTCTGGCTATTTGTAAATAAAATATAGAACAACTAGTATAATCTTCTACTATTAGTACAGTTTCAACACAACAACTATATTAAAACTCTGACACTAAGAGCTAATTAATATCTCTATATTTTTGTAAATGAAAAACAAAGCAATTAATATGATAAGGTATTATATTTAATAACAAGTGTCTACTATCAGAGTTAAAGATGATAGACTTGGTTTATTTTATTTTTCTTTCTCATTTTCATTGTCATTTTATTTATTTTCTTATTTGAAACTTAAAGTTAAAATTATAGTGTAATGTCATTTGTAACTATCACAACTGTAACAAAAATATGACATATGTCACATTCACAGGTTATATAATCATACAATACAGAGAAGGTTACAGAACAGATGATATTATACAGTATGATTCTAGTATGTTTGTTACAATTCAAATCTCTTAAAGTTGGAGTAAGAACAAAGTCTTGGATTGGGTTATCACAAGAGAACTTGATAGAGTCCTAAGTATAAACTAGTCTATTTTATATACCACAGACTATGGCCTGTGTACATACTACAACTATCCTACCCTAAAGTACATGTGCTTTTCACAAAGCTCACATGTTGTTGTTGTTACAAACTTTATTCAGCTTGTATTTCCACAACCAGTAGACCAATTTTCACAAACTAAGTTGCATTGGAAAGTCTTAAATAAGGGCTATCCACATATATATAAGATGTACAAAAGCAACAACAAACAACTGAGATATCAGGCTATCAGTAACTGTAAAAGCTTTGTTGGCTAATATCTCATGAATAGCTAGATGGATTTGTATGATTGAACTTGCATTGGAAAGTACTCATCAAACACTTTCTAATGATATATTATAAATTATATAGTGATAGGTATTGATAGAGATACAAGTATATCAATATAGTAACATAATTAGTTATCTTTTAAAATTAGCCTGACAGCTGCTATGACAGATGACAGCTCCTATCAGGTACAAGTTTTGATTATGTAATGGAAATAGCTTGTGCCTAGACCATCACTCTTTTATATATATACATCTATATCTGAAGATTAGATCTTAGACTTAACAATATCAATAAGAATAATTGATACTACTTATTATCTATCATTACTATCTCCTTATACTGAACCTCTGAATTACTATCAAGTTATCTAAGTTCAAGTATCACAATTAGTGAATAGCTTATTTTATAATAGTTACTATAATATATAACATTATTTGTTCTAGAACTTTCTATGATATTTTCTGTATCACATGATCATGTGACAGTTGTGACAGTGATGATATGCTAACCCTAATCCTAAGTTTCCAAGTAAGAGATAAATAGAAAATAAAAATGAGAAGAGAAATAGAAATAAACTGAGTCTAACTTTCATAGTTCTGATAATGTTAGTCTTATAAAAAGTGTATAAACTTTAGAGTAGATTAGTTGTAAGGTGTGTACAGACCACAGTCTGCAATATATAAGATAAACAACTTTGTACTAGAAACTCTATTGAGTTCTCTTGTATAAACCCTATACAAAGTTTCTTTTCTGACTTAATACTTTGAATCTTAAATCATAATATTAGAACTTGATTTTCTTTCTTGAGACTGTCTAATATAAAACTCTCTCTCTTTTACTCTCTTATTATCCTTAATTAAAGGCAACACTATCTTTAATCAAGAAAATTTACTAAATCTTAAATATAAGAGATATATTAGCTAGGCAGGAGAAGTCTAGTCATTTATATTGCATTCAAGTCCACTAGTGCTTTGTAAACATATATGTTATGATTAATGTCTCATAATTAACTGATATTTGCCTTATATTTACTTCAACTTAAACATGTATAGAGGTTTGTTTCATACTTGACTTATAATTAACTGTGCCTTGTATTTTCCTCATGTAATATTAGTTAGTATCTCATATAGTAGTAAAGTTTTTCTTATGTTCTTCTTACTTTTTTTTCATTGCTTCCTCAAGGATATCTTACTTATTCCTCATAGTCACTAAGTATATATAATAGTAGATACAGTCCTGTATTCTTATACTTTACTAATTGATTATCTTCTTTATTTTTTCTCAAGTTTTTGCCTAAGTTATAACCTGAGCTAAGCTTAGGATTGTAATAATATAAACCTTTATAGACATGTTAACTAGTTATTTTTTATATAGTAGCTCTGTGAAGGAAAACTGATAGAGGCAGAAAGATCTCCAAGAATTATTGAACAGTAGTATAAATATGCCACATTAGAGAAAGGGTAAAAAAGAAAAAGAGAAGTTGAGAGGAAAAAAAAGAATAAGAGTCAAGGATAGAAATAAACAGAAATGGTAAATAACTAAGGAAGGTTTAGACCATGATCACTTCTATCTCAAATTTGACTCAAAAGACAAGAGAAACAGTAGGTACTAGCAAAGCCTACTCTAATAAAAAGGATAGAAAGAAAAAATGTAGCAGTAGTCAAGAAGCTCCTGCAAGGATAAGAAATTAGAAAAGAAGGAATGAGAAAGGACTCTTATATAATGAATGTAAACAGAGGGAGAAATTGTTATAACTGTAAAAAGTTTGGTTATCTTGCAAGATATTGTGTTGTAGCAACCACTCGCCGTAACGGCACTCGTAGTTTGCTTACTTCAGCAAAGCTCGCTAATGGACTATCTCGTAGTGGGGATTACAAGAGAACTCAACAAGGAGCCCTCGCTGCATTCATCTACTATATATACACATGGCTCCTGGTCCGTGCTACAACAATATCTATCCGGCCCTTAAGTCCATGCTGCTACCTCATGTCC
>Ga0157363_1005697_pt1 | contig 11648 bp, 10 predicted proteins | sample AttsexASBM1_FD_111477 | JGI IMG/M metagenome (GOLD analysis project Ga0157363, IMG submission 111477) | Fungus gardens microbial communities from leaf cutter ant in Ribeirão Preto, State of São Paulo, Brazil - Atta sexdens ASBM1 | ecosystem: Host-associated > Fungi > Mycelium > Unclassified ...
ACAATGTTGTATAATTTACTGAAGTAAAGTTGACGAATGGTTGAGATAGGCAGCACTTACTCTTCTCGAATATGATAAGACCATCTTTCAACCCTTATTCAGGCGACCGATATTGCGTGTAACGCGTTTTCAAAAATAAAAGATTTCCTTTTCTTACTATTTTGATTTGAGTCACTGACTAATCTAAATTATTTTGATTCCCACTCCTGTCAGTCCAAGGGAATATTCGTCGAGTGATACTGTCGCTACTAAGAGAGGGCAATCTCTGAATAAGGGTTGACAAGGGTCGAGCGCGAGGAGCGGTTGGCGCGGCAATCTCGGAGCGGATCTCGCTAGCGAGCGAGAGCGGTCTGGGAGACGGTCTCTATTAAGGATGCTCAGGATGCTGTATGACAAGCTGTATCTGTGCGGGGCTCTCTTGAGGTGATTTGAAACTGGTGTGTCGACGAAGGAGGCTGCTTATCCCTCGGGACCCCCTCAATGTACCCCCGCCACCTCCAGATCCCTCGGAGGACATCGATCCCGTCCTAGATCAGGAGGATACCCCGATATGGTATACACACAAGAGAGACAAACAAACCGGACTTTTTTTTGCGAATGTACATCCGGTAGCAAGCCAATTCTACATCTCGAATATAAAAAAAAAAACGCGACTTTAGGTACACGTGTATCCGCGCGATTAGATCAATGGAACACTAAACGATGTCCTGGAGAGCGCCGCCGACGTTCTTTGCACGATAACTTTTCCGTTTTCTCTTTCGGATTTCGCGGGAACGATGCGGCAAACGTCGGTGGCGATTTAGCGCTGAATGTGTGCTTGTCGGCCCAATTAATATAAAGAAAGATGTTTCTCGAACATCTTTCGTCTTTTAAATAACAATTATGTTGCCTGGATTAAAAAGAAATGCTTAACGTTTAATTTAAATATTACATTTAATAATAATATAATGTCTAATTATGAGTTAAAATTAGACAGCCTCATTCAGTGCTAAATTCACGATAATGATACTAGAATGATAATAGAAATTATAATATATGTGCGGACAATATGACGTGAATATAAATTGTCAAATAAAATTCGTTCGGCGATGATAATCTTAGAGTCGAATCGATAATAATTATTATTCCGTTATTAGTGCAAGCTTCGTAAAAGTGATCGGGATGTAAAGGATCTTAAATGTCAAGCGTAAATGGAATGTATTGCGGTGCAACAACTATCAAATTGCACATCAAAATCTAAACACGTTAGCGACTACGAAATACTATAGCGAGAGCAAAGTCTATATTGTACAATATGTACTTACTATCGTATCTTTCCTTTATCTATGAATTTCTCTCCAACTTTTTGATAAAAATACCTTATTTCAAAAAAGACTCTTAAACTAAAGCTATTTTAAGTTCAATTAAAGTGAAGAGTGAAGTATTACAGTTTTAATTTAGGAAATTTTATTCAATGATACTAAATAGCTTCCGTAATGTGATCCCATTATGATTTCGCCACGGCAAACTCGATTCCATTTTTGATAAACGATCTCTAGTAGTAGCTGGAAGAAGATACGGTGGCAGAACATAGTGTACAAGAAAGCTATTAAGCTGCGTCAGACTCTAATTGCGCCGAATGCTTTTTGCGCCAATCAAACCGGATGTCTAAACAATTCCGAGAACCATACTAAATCACCAGTGGCTAAGCATCAAGCGATATATAACTGCTTCGTATATCGTTCGCAATCGGGTTAGCGATTTAAAATAAAATAAAAAAAAAACAGAATAAGCTGAATATAAAAATAAAAAAATATCTAAAGACGTTTCTAATAAAAAAATTTCGTGCAAAAAATAATGATATATCTTTTTTAAGATACAACGGAAAAATAAAAAACGTATGAAAATGCAAAAAAAAAAACACATCTTATCGTTTTCGTCGATGCAGATTACTTACTCTTTCGAATTCGCTTCTAAGCTGCGTCTACGCAATTCTTCAATACTGTGTCCGGTCTGCTGCTCCCAAGCAGTTTTCTCCGCCTCGAACGCTCGTCTCTTCTCCTCCAATTCCCGCACTTGCTGCTCCAACGAGCGTCGCATTTGTTCGTGCCTTCTCTGCAACTATTTACGGATTTCCCGTATACGTTATTACTCAGACAATTACGTTTCACCAAATGTAAAAACACCATGTAAAGAAAAATTTGTGTCAATTGAGAATAATTTTATGAGAACTAAAAAGGATTTCGACTGAATAAAGAATTATTTTCTTAAATGTAAAATTTATTCTCAATTAAATAACCAGTGACATAATAGCCGGATAATCTAAACAAATTTTTACCAATCTCGACTTAAATCCCAAAATAAAAAAAAAAGATAACATTGATGACACACTTCACTTACATCCGTCTCGGAATCCTTCAACTTCTGCCTCTTTTCGCGAACTTTCATCTCGAAAACTTGCTCCATCTCCGTTTCCATTTTCTTCATCTTGTTATCATGTTCACGTTTCTCCTCTTCCAACTGCGCCAACGGGTTCCTAAAAAGATTCAAATAAATTCAACCTAAAATGTATGAACCGATGGAATATCGTACTGTCGAAATACAGATACAGAATAACGCGTGTGACATTCAGGTACTCTCGGCACATAGCTAATATTGAGCGCACTACTATTTAATATTTCGTATAAAATCTCATTAGCTCTTTGCATGCACTTCAGAATTTCATTTTTTGTAAATACAAACTTTCGGTTCTTCAAGAAAGATTATAAAAGTTCTTAGTTAATTAATACAATTAGATTATATAATATAGATTATATAATAGTATTGTATATTAACATAGAAATAATTATTAACATAACCAACATGAATTGGCGGATCATTAAGAGTAAATAATTACGTAATATTGCAAAGAGATAAGAGTAGATATTAATAGATGTGACAACATTGTTAGAAAAGTTACGCGCCCAGTATGACGAATATTCCGAGAAATAGAGACACACGTATTTTCCATAAATGTACTCTTTATCGCGAGAGATAGCTAAAAAATAATAATAGAAAAATTATTCTTAGTAATAGCGCGATAGAATAGATAATTCATTGATGATAAGCTTATAAGTGCTTTGGGACCGTAATCAGGTTGGACTAAGCTAACTGGAGCTCGGATTTGCATCGAAACGATATTGCGCAAATTACAGATGATAATAATTGGTGCATTACTGTATCATTACAATTAAAACATTGCTCCAATTCTACGAGATCCGATTACATTCTGGACATTTGTTGTGAGATTTGTGCAAAATATCATCTCAATGCGGAAATATATGATATATCACGTTCATATATATGATATCTATGCGGATATATCTATATCACGTTCAAAGAGTTTGTAATATAATACAAGAACATTTTATAAATCACCAATATATTTTTATCATCAATTTGCAATATTAATTCTTTTTTATACACAATGCAAATCAGAACTCTTATACAAAAAGCCACAACACATTTATAAGTGTTATAAAAGATATTATAAAAGTAAGTAGATACATTTTTTCTATATGTAAGGGAACTACTTGTTTATGCTAAGTACTAATGCAAAAGTAAACGCACATAAATATAAAGGCGTCAAGCAAATATAAATTGTGTTACGTTCAATATGGAAAATCTAATCTATCAATTATTCTCTTTTTAAACAGCGTACAAATAATTTGGGTATTATTGCGGAGGGCTCACTGAGCATATCAAATGTAAGCGTTTGAACGATCTCGCGTAATAAATAAATCAGAGAATATGCATCTTAATTTTGTAATTTTATATATATATATATATATAATGCAGCAAAAATACAGAGAGTCGAAAAAAAATTGACTTATATAAATGACTTATATAAATTATAAGCTGAAATAATTAAATTAATATTTTAATTTAGTTATTTGCCTTGAAAACCAATTAAATTATAGATTTAAAACGTACGGAGTCTTGTTCATTAAATTATTTTTTATTAATTTTTCCGCTTTCAATTTTGTGATATTCTGCACAGTGAATCCTCCCAGATTGGAAGATTATAGGGATAGTCTCGAAACTCGACAAGGCTTGTGCACACAAAACCATAGTATATCTTTTTGAGCCTTATTAAAGGACTTACCACACCGTCATGAAACTGTTCATCACTCCTGGAGGGCACAAACTGACCAATAAGAAATTCAACATTAAAATTCGCACGGGCGACACGCTGTCGAAGGATTGGTTGGTCCGTTCCTTCCGCTCCCTCGGCAGCGTTCTCGTGTCTAGTCTACGGATACAGATCCCGCTCGCGCGATTGAGATACGCTAAGATAATTCGAGCGCGAGTCACTGGGGCCTTTGATAGTTTGCATGCACAACCTTTCTCTGAATTTTCTTCAGGACCATAAAAAAGAATGAAAAGAGAGAAACACACCGTGTGGTACAAGCATGTTTCAGTACAGTACACGCAATCGACTCGCAAGAACCACAGCGTTGTATTATTGATACTGAAGCTCGAAATAAATAATCATCTCATCACGCATACACAGTCGAGTGCTTCGCCGAGATACACACCGCGTGCTCAAATCAAACTCAACGAAACAAACAACCTTGCTCGTGTTTCGAATAGAAAAAGCGAGCGTCGTAACAGCGACTAAAGGAGATAAGTAGTTGCTCCGTCATCTTTATCACATCCGGTAATAATATTAATATTGCGCCACTGGGGCAGGTGAATTAATAAATTGAGCCGCATTATGCGCATGAGGCTAAACGACTGTTATATTAAAAGATGTTTTCGAGGCTGTAGTTTTTATCATTTGATTCTTGAGCGATCGAATTAATTTAAGAAGATAAATAATTTAGCTTTCTTTTTTCTATTAATCTATTTTTTCTTTTCTATTAACCTTTTTTATTAATTATAATAATTATACGCTCGATTTGTCTATTTCGATAAGACAAGACATATCTACTTTTTGACAAAACTATTCTAGTACAGTAATAAAATATATGAAGAGAAATTGTACGAATGTACTTACTTATTCGAGGCCTTTGTTGGTTTGCCGTCTACGCCTAGACCGGCCAGGGTGCGACACCTGAAGTTCTCGTAGTGTACGTTGTTCGTCACGTCTTTTAAATCCTGCACGTGCGTCCTTACTACCATGTTTCGGAGCGCAATGAAATCGCAATGTTCCAGATTCTCAACTACACAAAGAATTGAAATAGAAATGAATTATAAAAAATGATACCCAATTTGTATAAAGAAAAAATATGCATTAATCATATTTCTAAGAAATGAGCTTCTTATTTATCTACTATTTTATATACTATTTATTTCATATTAATATAAACAGTGTAAAAATGCGCAAAGATACGCAGAAATAAAATTAAGTATAGCTAAATAAAAAACTTCAAAACATAAAAACTAGGTTAACTCTAGTTCTGTAGTTATTTAAATGATAACTTTTATCCAGCGATAAAATTTCGCGCGATCATTTCAATTCAATGATCTATACCTTCTGCAATTCCCCATGGATATTTTCTTCCTCGTATTTTCTTCCCATCGTGTTCAATAACTGTATTCGCTCCCACGACTGCGAATGGAACTCTGTCTCTTAATAATTTATGGAGTTTGGTGTCCTCTTCTTCTTCGACCTCCGGAAATTCGTAGATCTTTATTTTGTGTTGTGCAATCTCATTTAAGATCTGGAAAATGAAACAACGATTAAATTAATAATTTAGAAAAAAAATATGCAAACAAGTTCAGATTTATCGAATGCTATTACATATTTCATTATTTATATATGAGATTTACATGAGAAAAAATTTTAAGAAAGATTATATTTCTGTTATGTTTCCTGTATTTTTTAATAATAGCAAATTTTTTTCTTTTTTTTTTAAATTGTAGTATATTATAGATAAATACCTGTTTCTTGAAGTGTGCGCACTCATCCGGCGTCATAGTGTCCGCCTTGGCAATAACAGGTATGATATTAACTTTGTCGTGGAGACGCTGCATGAACTCCACATCGAGCGGCTTCAATCCGTGACCGGAGGGCGCGACAAAGTAGAGACAGCAATGCACTCGACTGTCTGGGATCTGCCGTCTCGTCACACGGGATTCTGCGTTAAGGAATTCCTCGTATTTCGACTCGATGTAGTCTATTACTGGCACCCAACTGAATAAAAACAAAAGGTGTTATTCACATAAGTTGTAGAAGTCCAAAAACAAATACATGTGGGATTTAATCGGAAGCTTTCAACCGCTTCGTCAGATCATTACCAGTTACTGTTGTCCACAGCGTCACCGAAACCAGGCGTATCGACGACCGTGAGGGTGAGATTTACACCCTTCTCCTTCAACAGCACTTTGCTAGTTTCCACGGCAACCGTTTTTTTTATCCTGAGGCTGGGTCCGGGATATTCGGCACTATATATGTCTGCCAGGAACATGGAGTTGATCAAGGTGGACTTACCGAGACCCGACTCCCCTGTAAAAATATAAAAAGCTTAGTATATTTTGATTATAGATATATATAATCTTGAGATAATTTAATTTGTGGGAATTTTTTAAAAATTGAATAATAGAGTTTAACACGAATTGTACAATTACAATAGAATACGTATTTTAATTACTAAAATAATTTGATTAAACATTTGCAGAAACGTACAATTTACAGTTCTAATTATAGGAATATTCTAAAAGGAATATTCTATATTAATCGTGCAATATTTTAATTGAAATATTTCAGTTGAACGACTTCTTTTCAAATATATTTTTTTGAATATTATTTCATAAATATTTTCTGTCTGCAAAAAAAACTATTTAATTCTCAAAAACAACTTCCTAGCTATTAAATATCTCGTCATAACGATCATTAATCTCAGTCCAAATATTTATGGTCGACATTTCTAGAATGTTTCGCATCCAATGGATTCGCGGTCAAATAAATTCGATGACGGTATCCTAAACATAATGAGATAAAATGAATGCCGTGACCTCTTAATGCGCAAACCTTGAACCAAGCGAAGTGCCGCGCCTACGCCTTCAGCCAAGGGTAAGCTCTTGAATTGTGTGTGTTCTCTATTTACGGAGGAACGGCTCCGCTTATACGCGGGCTAATAATAGCCCCTGCACGCAGCAGACCACGCTCTCAAATTTCTCCAGACCCAATGACACTCTTTCACACCCGCGTGCATGCGCTTCGTTCAAGATCGACAGCACTTTAATCAGTACTTTTGTTACTATCTCCTCCTAGAACTCTCAGCTAAATTCTTAAAGTGTTTTCCATGCCAATGTTACGTACATATTTCCAGGTCGACATAATTTTATTTTATTTAAAAGCATTTATCATTCATCATAAGGAATATAGATAATTAAATAAATGTGACATATCCATACGTTAAGAGTCTTCAATTATACTGCTTCTCCGTCGTGCAGTTAAGAAAACCGGAGCTAAGTAATAAATCTAAGCAGAGGGAAAAAAACATAGACTGCAATTAACAATTTATAGTCTTTTTCAATCGGCGAAGATACGTTATTACAGCAAATTGGCCGTTTCGAGTGTGCATGACGGTAATTCATAATAAACAATAATCGAGGTCAACGAAGAGAGAAGATTCGATGGTCGATGAAGGTCGAAATCAAACGTGCGGATAAGTTCTCGCGTGTGAGAACCGCTGAACCTCGGCGACAGCCTTGATCCAACAAGCGAGGAAAGAAGCAAACGAAAGAGAAAGAGAAGAACTCGCACGTGCTCGGCAGATGAGAGGTTGCATCGCGAGATGATATTCCCGACGAAATGGGAATACTGCTGCAACTACCGAAGAAACGGATCCTTTTGTCTTCTACCCGGGCCAGTTCTCGTGAAACAGACAACCGTTGTTCCGCTGCCGCATAATAGAGCATTTTAATGTCCAGCTCCCCGTGAAGTGAGATCGCGTTTCTCACCGCAAACAGAAATTCGACCTCGACAATAGATTTCGCGGCGCTTCCATGGGCGTTACTTCTTATCGATTCGGCATTGCTTTAAGAAAATACTCATGCACGTTTCCATATTTTATATAAACGTAAACATTCATTAATTTATCTCTCGTAATACTAGTTTCTTAATAATAGGTTACAACTGAATTATTTCAAAATAACGAATTTACATTAATTCTAATATATTAATCCTTAAACATCCTACACTACGGGGACAACATATTTGGGTATGGCATACCCAACATAATTCAATTATTTATAACTTGTATAAAAATGAAATAAACAATGTTTTTTAATTTAGATAATAAGGAACATAATGATATCAAACAAATATATATATTTTTATGAATAAAAGTTATAAACAATGGGAAAAACATTAGAAAAAAAGTCAAGTATGTCGAAAAAGCATTTAAGAATTAAAAAAATTACCATTAATTACTTATACAATTCGTGTCAAAATAATTTCATCGTGGCTTATCCCAATTTTCACTACAAACTATCGAACTGTTACCGACCTACGACCATGAGTGTGAATTCGAAGCCCTTCTTTACGGCTTTTCTGTACACCTGATTAGGGAGATTCACGAAGCCGACGTAGCCGTCGAGCTCCTTGGGCTTCGTGGGCGGCGTAGGTCGCGCATGGTGCAGCAGACTGCTCTCCTTGTTACTGTCCTCCTTGGAAGAGATCGCGGTACGTGCCGACTCACGCCTGTTGCTATCTTCCGAGGCATCATTCGTGATCGCAGTTGTCACCGCCGTAGATGGTAGCCGCGACTTTGCATTGACCCCGGTCAGGACCCCACTCGAATACACTGGCGCCGTGTTAGGAGACGTGAGGCTACTGGCTGTCGTGGTGTTTGCCACCGAATTGTTCATCTGAGATCCAGGGCTCTGCGTCGGTGGCTGCGGTGGCGGTACCGACGGCACTGACGGTGACGAGATTATACCCGTGCCGTCGCCTTTGAAAAACAGTTCACGCTTCGTCTGGATCTGCAAAAAAAAAAAGGAGAATAATTATTAATTTTTTTTATGTCTTTATCACGTTTATCGGATATTTGAATTTCTCGAGAATTTGAACAATTTTATATAGTGATTTATATAATATATATAATAACTTTATATAATAATATAGCCAATAAATATTTATAGCGAAAAAGAAGCTGTTCAGTTTAATTGCTTCAATTAAGATTTCCATCCAAAATTCCCATTAAATTTTATCATGGATTAAATATTTTATCCGACTTGAAACCAAAGACAAGTTCCTTCGATAATCTAGTAATAACCCAATAATAATAAAAAAATTGTAATAATAGTAATGCGTTTTTTGTTTAATTGTTTAAACAAAATTTATTATTATTATTGAAGAATAGGATTATGGTTTCATTATCCTCGTTTTCATTTCCGATTTAGTTGAGTGCGAACAAGGACGAGACGTGTCGTTCGTTTTACATTTTCAAGACTTACCGGGAAAGGCCAACATTGTTCTGTAATACAACTACCAGCAAATACCGCGATTCCGCATGTTACTTCGACCGTGACATGCTCGTATACGCGAAATGCAGGTAAACTTGTGAAAGAGCACCGTGAGGCGATAAAATCGCATCGTGGAAGAGCGATCGATATTGCCAACGACGACGGTAGCGCGGCTTCCGCTATACTACAGTCTTATACACTTCCGGCCGGAAGTGGCCGGAGTGCTAAACATCGACCGTTATTCGAAGGACAGCAAAGTTGCCGCAATGACCAACGAAACAGAATAATCTTTTCTTCATGGACTGCCTTTGGACACAAAAAAAGATTTATATTCTCAAGACTATGGGGAAAAAAGTATTTATTGATTGTAGCTTCGTTATTAAGTATCGGTTTGAATTTTATACTCCAAGTTTATTATTTGATATATCTGAATATACAAATAAATGAGTAAATAATAAGTGAGGAAGACAGTCGAGGCTGGATTTTAGTATCTAATATTTTTAAATACAAATTCTAAATATATTCTCTAAATCTGAATCAGTGGATAGTCACTAATTATCCAGTTGCATAGTTGGCACTGATAATCTGTGAAGTTCAACTAAAAAAGGAAGAATGTTTGAGCATTATATAACTAAAATACTGATATTTGCACGTTAATTTCAATTTTTCGATATTCATTGAGTTTAAACACTAAAACAAGATTAGTTAGGGAATAGAGATCTCACATTTAATTTACTAATTACCAGTGGCATACTTGGCACTGATGTCAGTGATTATTCACTGATTCAGATTTAGAGTATCTTTAAAGAGTATCTGTATAAACTGTACGTCATTTATTGTTAGTCTTAAAACGCAATCATAAATGAAATAATATCACAATTGATTGTCAATTTGATAATACTATTAATAAGCTCTCAAAATACTCTAAAGAATTTATTGTAAAAAATACCACCGTCACAGGAAATCTAATCTATTTTGATATATTTATATTAAAAAGAATTAATCATTGAAAGAAAACAAAACTGTAGTAAAAGTTATGACGGAGGTATTTTAATTCTCCGAGTCAAGTCTCCGTCGAGTATAACAATAAGTATTCTCTATAACAATAAGTATTCCAGTTGTCTTATGCAATTCGAAAAGGTGATTGGCCGTCTAAGTAGCGATCGTTTAGCGTTTCGAGTCATATAAGGGTACAGGAAACCGCGGTACACGCCGTGCGAAACCGTTACACTTGGGAGCCGATCGTAGAATACGAATGAATCAGATAATCTTTGTATACACACGTGGCGACTCATAAACACAACGTGCGTAAGGTCAAGGCAGAGAAAAGACTGTCGTCCATCTCCGTCGCGTCATTAAGAGAGTTCCCGCTAATAAACCTGAATCAGTCAGTTCAACAGTTCCTTCTTCGCTTCGGTCAGTGTTTATCTGAATTTTTACCGAGTTGTTAACTGGAAAAATTACTTTTCGCGCAATTTATGCAATGTTCATTTTTCGCTTATTCCGAGAGTGATATAAAACTTTGTATTTAGAGAGGAGAGTTTTATTTTATTTTACAGCAGCGTGATATAAACGAAAATAAAAGATTTGCACTAATTATAACAATTACAAATAAATCTATCAAACGGTTCAATAGAATTAATAATTCAAATATTAAAAATAAATAAGGATTATTAAGATAAATTATAATATATATATAAAATTGAGTGAAATGAGTTAATTTTCACGTATAAATGCAGCTTATAATGTGGTAAACAAAAGCTATCATAGACACAAAGTTCGATAATAAAGTGTATAGTTTTGAACTATAATGTCAGTCATCAAAAGTAGAAAATTTGTGATCACAGACACCTTTGATATATCATAATCAAAAATTCATTATCGAGTATTTACGTCAGCTTTTCCATATTATAAACTACATTATATGTGAAAACTAGCTCGTTACACAGGCAATCAATTTTCCATATATAATTAATAGAAAATGTATTCTTGTTTATTTCACATAGATGCCATCTCATAAAATAGAACAAACTATTTCACTCTCATCTAAATACAGAGTTTCATAATCTCGGAGAAAGTAGCGACAGGAATGAATATTACACAGAAAAGTTTGTGTCCTCTGAACGAAATCTCACACGTTGAAGAAATCTGAGTCAGATGAGTAGGATTATCGTGCCGAATATGAGACGTGTGTAATCCCGATAGATATGAGA
>Ga0157363_1005698_pt1 | contig 11646 bp, 8 predicted proteins | sample AttsexASBM1_FD_111477 | JGI IMG/M metagenome (GOLD analysis project Ga0157363, IMG submission 111477) | Fungus gardens microbial communities from leaf cutter ant in Ribeirão Preto, State of São Paulo, Brazil - Atta sexdens ASBM1 | ecosystem: Host-associated > Fungi > Mycelium > Unclassified ...
AGAGAGAGAAAGAGAAAGGATTCTTTCATGCGAAATTATTCACTAAATGGTTAATGATCGCGCCTTCACGCGTTGAAAGAATGCATATCGTTATTCGCGTTATTATAATCAATAATTATATACATCTAATCTTTATTAAACAAGATGCATCGTAATAATGGCTTCCCCGTTTTGTTCGCGTCGTTGGATTATGCATCGCGAGTTGCCGCAACTAAAATGCTGGAGCTATCGCTAGTTATCGCGAAATATGGTTTCATGTTTTAAGATGGCATCTTCTCCCTAATGTTCTAGAGTGATTTGAAACGCAAAGTAGATCGAACGTTTATCGAGATCGGTGTTATCAATATTAACGCGTCGCGTAGCCAAGATGAAATTTATTCGGATCGATCTATCGATCTCCACCTTTGTCCTTTCTCTGAAAAGAATTCGAATCGCGAGAGGATGAATGGATACAAAAAAGCCGATCTATAGTTGCAGCTATTGTTTTTTTTTTGACAATGGCTTTCGGGCACATTGCCCACTCCTATTTCCATGGAGTCATGCTTTCCAAAAGATCACGTCCAATATTACTGGCGGAAAAATTTCTTTGATTTCTCCCAGTGGACGTCCGAGATAAGATCACAAGCAGCGTGCATTGATTTTATTAAAATATATATATATATATATATGTTAAAATATTTATTATTACTTAGAATTTATTTCAACGCAGAAAATTGATGTTTGAGTAATTCTCTCACATTTAATTTTCTGTTTACCAACAGTCAGAAAGTTTCAAAAAATTGAAAAATCATTTTCGTAAAAATAATAACACACATTAATTTTTTTCAGTTGAATATAATTATCAATTTTATCAAGTGTCGATAAAATAATTTAATAAAGTTATCGCAGCAAAAACTTTAAATTGGATAACGAAATGTATCACATCAAGTAATAATAATTATTTAATAAATATTCTGATACACAGATTTCTGATATACAGATGTTTTTTTAATCTCAATTCAATTTTATATGAAATTTTTAATAACTTTTTCTGACTCGTTATTTTTAAACGGATTGCTTGTATGATGTTATTTGCACTTTTTTTGGAACAACTTGTAGAGAGCTTAGAACAGCGTGTAATTGCGTAAGTTTCACTTTACACTTCCCGGTAATAGCGCGATCCCAGCAATGGAAGGAAGATTGATCAAGGCCGGCACACAGTGCCGCTATATGTAGCGAAATTGATTTCACACGGAAACATATCGCCGATGTGGCGTATTAAGCGCTTTACGGCTCCACTTGTTGAACTGATAACTTCCCGATAGCCGAGGTTTCCCTTCCTCTCATCTCCACGGAGACCTCTCGCCGGGGAAAGAAATTTTGGCGCCGTGCGCGCGACCGTCGTAGGTTTTAATTAAACTTGGCACTGTCAGAGTTTATAACTTGTTGGAAAATGCGATTACTTCCGGCTCGCCCGCGTTTCAACTTCTTTCTTTTAACACGGTCGGACAATCCTCCACGCGGAAGTTTACGTTCCTTCCTAATAAGGATCATCGCGACGGTTTCATTATTTCTTTTCTTTGTTCTTCTACATTATTAAACGTATAGAAATCTATGAGCGAGAGGGAAATTTTGCTTCGTAGAGATTCGTGATTACTTTCGTCAATCTTTCACAAATCTTTCATAAATCTCGCAACTAAAAATATTTCAGAGAAGATTGAAAATAATAATACCCTGATTGTTCATTTCATAAAATAGATAATAATAGCTTCTTTTTTCTATTTATTCTTACTTTATTAGTTGTAATAAATAATTAAAAATTTTTAGGAAATTATTTACAACAGAAAATGTGTTATATTTCAATTTTATTTTTGTATAAAAATAGAAAATTGTTTTTCTGTAACATGTGAAATATTTTTTTTAAACTGAAATACCATCTATTGTCTAAAAAAAATAAATTCTAACCGATAAAATTTTCTTATTAAAATACAAAGTGTACATTTCGTTAATATTAATATTAAATCACCCTGCTTTGTCATCTTTGAAAATCTGAACAATTTCGATTATCATGATTTTAACAACGTATTTACCACTTTCCATCATTCGCAAACTGAAAAAAACATCAAAAAATCGCGTAACGATACGATAATCGCATAATTATTGCAAAAGAAACATTTTGCCTGTATACATCGTGCATAATGATAAAATCTGGGAGATATGTTCATGCATAATTTATCATCGCGATCGATCAGCTCATATGTGTCCATTAATTCAATTGATTAATTCGTAGCTCTTGATCATTAACAGAATCGCTCCATTATCAGCCACATAAAGCAATTGGTAAATAAATATCTATACTACAAATATCATATTTTCGTCAGAGTGATCTTTATTTACATTTGAAGCTAACGTGTGTATTGATAAAAACATTTCATTTCTTCTTCTTATTCCTATAACTTTTCTTGCAAGACAAAAGAGCTGTAGAAGACGATTAGCGGATTCTTTGTCGAATTGAATTTCACTCCTCGTCTTGAATAGAAACTGGCAGAACGATAACGTCCAAATTAACATTAAACGCGCAATGAGTGCACTGCTTACAACTGTATGCCCTATGCTCTAAGCAAATCTTGCGGATCGACCAGTGCGAGCCCGAGCCTACAGCGAAGATGTTAAGACCTAGTATTCGGCTTTTCCGCTTGTTAGATTTAAGCTTCGATGCTTAATCGCACCCGCTGGGAAACCGAGGTAGTTCGGCGATTGGCCCTAGGCAACAGCATCTGCCTTTGCTTTAAATGATTGACAATTAACGAATGCAACAGTGCATATATCGCAAAAAATAACTGAAATATTTGTACACAACAATCTTGTATAACTTACAAACTCAGATTTTGTTATATATTAATTGTTGTTATGTCTTTAATTACAGTGATTTATAATAGCGTTTTTGAAGATATATAATTTTATGATAATCTTAGCTTACTTGTTTTAATACGCAATACTTTACAATTTATATTAAAAAAAGAGTAGATTCTGTTGCCTCGTTGGATAAAAGCATATTTGGAAATCTGGAGACGAGAAGTTTCGAAGGATATTTCAAAACAAGAATGATGGGCATGACAGATAAAATTAATAATTATAAGCGTTAGGCGTAATTACTTCCAGCTTCGAGCACATTCGTGCCAAACAAATACAATATAATTTTCATTCAAACATCTTGTCATTTCAGAATATATCTCGATTCTTTATCCGACGTAACGACTCTTTCTCATTTCAAGCAAATTACAATTACTTATATTTGTCATTGCACTAATTTCCCAAAATCGACATCACGATAAACGTTCCGTGCCTTGCCCCTCCGATACGAAAACATTCAGGTCCACATTGGCTTATTCACGAATGCACAATTTCTATTTGCACATGTGTCTGTTTACAATGCATAAAACGCACTTGAGATTTGAATGTTCGTGCGAAATGAAATATGGTGCAAGCTGCATTGGAGAAGGATTGAGATGCACATTGTTCGGACGTGTTATGCGCCCTGAGTAATTGCCGAATCCGAGGAACGAGACGTGCTGGATACGTATTGTTCTTAGCGTGTCACTGAATTCCTGTCTATATGCGAGAGGCATGCCAATGATGCATGAATATATGATAACGGAGAGTATACGAGGTTGCATGAGCATGTTTTTAACAGTAATCTATAAATTAGAGAAATAAAGGAGATATGTAACTTAATATTATAGAGTTTAGATCGATGATAGGTGATGATAGGTCGGCAGCAACAGCAATCAATTTTAGCGATTCAGTTAGAGACTAATGAATATCTTTCTCTTTTCGTATGAGTTTTGATTGTATCAAGGTTATGCATAAATGTCTTCTATATATCCTAGGACGTGTTGTCAATTAATAAAGTTAAGAGTAGGAAAAATTAATCGAGAATAACAAGCGTAACTAAAGATTTAGAAATTATGTTTGCACAAATAAATTTTGTAAACATTCTCGTCGGATATTTAATGTTAAATGTACGATTTTCTTCATTCATTTACATCGATTGCGTTACTCCTGAGGCGAGTAATCTCAAGCCGGATCCAGATCAAGTAGACGAGGTGCAAACAAACGTAAATGAACAGTGTTCTCACTTTAGTGAGAGCAGCATCGCCAATACTTATCGAAGTGAGTGATCTATTCGCGCTTGTTTGCTTCATCTGGGTCCAGCTTATAGCGTATTCGATGCGCTCTTACACAAAATGCAAACAAGACCAACGCTTTTATTCGTATCACCCGGTACGTTCGTGGAACGTACGCTAGAACGAGTAATCTCGTCCGAAACGTGCGTGTCACGTGGATCGGTTAATCGTTTGAATTCCGCGCACGCGGCTACGCGGATGAGTGCGTTTCGTTGTACCGTTGAGCGTGCCGTACCGTGCCATGCCGTACCATGCCGCGCCGCGACGCTCGGCGTTGTGCTCTGCCATAAAATCTAACATTTAACCTGCCGTTATCGTGTTCTTGGACACTGCGCTCAAATTTCGCGCACATCCGCGATGAAACAAGCAATGTACATACAATAAACAATTACGTTTATAAATATACAGAACACGCTCTCAAATTATGACTCAAATTATGACCATGCTAATACTTAACTATGAATTTCAGAATAATTTAATTTAGAAAAATTTTATTGGACAATTTTGTTCTTTTCTATTTATTTTCTTTTTTATTTTAATTGTTAAATATTGCGCAGAAATAAAATAAATTGTAAAAATAGATCTAAGATTGCAATGTAAGGTTAACATTCTCGAATCAATACTTTCTTTAAGTCGCTACAAATTATTTTTTAAAAATTTAACGTTAAATTTGAATATATATTATTAGTATTATATAATATATACATATTTTTAAAATTCCAAATACAAAGAAAAATTTTCCTTTTCACGGACTGAAGGTACAAATAAATAATGTCATGATAAAGAAAAACGTCTTGAAAAAGTTATCGAAGGATGGGTAAGAAAGGAGTGCGAAAAGAAAAAATAATCACACGTACAAAACTAATTAATAACAAAATAATACTATAGTATTTCGATCTTCAACAGCAAAGACATGATATTGAAGAAGATGTAGAAAGCAAGGAGATAACTCCAACCGAGTTATCCAACAGTGAGCGTCGGGATGGGAAGCAAGAAGGAGGGGAGCCACGAAACTTTTAATTAGCAAATTTATCCATTTATATATACTATACGCCGCTAAAAAAGGGAACAATCGTACTTTGTCGGTCGAAAGTCAAGAAAATAAGAAGTCGCGCTATATAAGTGAGTGACGGCATTGGAAAGCTACGAATAAAACGCGAAAGATGAGAAAGGATGAAGAGTTAGGTGAGCTGTGATGAGGGATTCTGAAGAGGCGCGGAGGAGATGGCGGGAAATAAACGAGGTGTAGTAGACTGGACCGAGGCTCCCGATCCCACAATGCGCCACAATGGAGCGCCGACGATAGTTTTGCATATGAAAGAGGACCGAGAATGGAGGGAACGTGAAGCCAAAGGCCGGGGGAAGGGGTAGTAGGTGTACGTAACGCGATATTATATCGGACTAGGAAGGTTAACCCATCCTCTCGCCGTCGCTCTCTCATCCCCGAATCTCTCTTTACGTCTATCTATCCGTCTGTTCCGTTACCACTGGGTTCCTTCGCGGTTTCTCCTCCTTAAAGGTCCACGAAGATCGGAGGCCTGAAGAAGGAAGAGGGAGGAAAATCGTAAGCCGACAGTATCTATTCTGGAAGGAAACTGCATTAGATAAAGAGGACGTTTTTGCATTAAGATAGAGGCTCGTTTCCATACAAGGCACGACGTGCCCTTTAAGATCTCGGTTGTCCTCTCCCATCTTCCTCCCTACTTTAAATCTTTTGCTTCCTTCATTGTGCTGCAAATTCGACTGACCTATTTTTGCTCGAAAAGACATGTGCACGATGCTGCGTGTCCTAAAGAGGGAAAGGGAAAAATGACGGTTTTCGTTTTGGTGTACAGAATTTTCCTTTTTGGGGGCACAGCAGGATCGCGAGATCGCTCGGTTTGCGAGTTTCAACTTTCGGATACGAAGCGACGTATTGTGCACGCCTTCGAGTTGCCACCGTAGTTGCTCGCACGATACTATCCGACTCGCGTTGCTATGGATACGTTCTTTCAATTCTGAAAGCGATTTTCATATCGCATATTCATGAAAAATCTGTTACAGAGTTTTGCGAAAAGCTTCACGAAGAAATTATTTGTTGATCATCTTTATTTGACAATAATTTGACTAAAAGATAATTTTTTTCAGTTTCATATTGTTATATTGATATTTCTAAATAACCTAAATATTTCTAGATAACTAGATTTAATGTCTATAGGAGGGGGGAGGGGGGGGGGAAGCGGCTCCCATAGACATTAAATATAATATAAACATCATAAATTTTATAAATTTCATTTTTTATCTTTTATGTTTTATTCATTTCTAAAGCGTATTTTTGACATTTTAATTTCGAAAAGCTTAAAATACATGTACATTGTTCCGCACACAAGAATGTTTTCAGCTTTTCTCTTTTTTCCTTTCTTCTTCCATTTCAGTCCACAACAATTAATCATCAGGAAAATGAATTGACGGCAATATGACATAAATGTTTGAGAGTCGCAAGCATCTGTCGGTCGCGGCGACTTTTTCATTCCCCTCTTTGGGATGCGAGAGGATCTTTACCACCCCTCATCCCCTTGGAACGTCGCAAGGCGCATCGAAAGGGAGAATAGGATCGTGCTTATACTCCGGCATAATATATTATAAGTGGAGGCACTCACAAGGCCGTCACTACCAAACACTCGCACCCTCTCGCATCCCAACCGCCCCCGTAGTCGTCCTCTCTTCGCCCTCCACGTCCGCTCTCTATACACTCCGTTCGCGGGTTATCGATAAGAACCGCGGAACTCCTTTGTCGGTTGATAGATAGCCTTTCAGAGCGATGTGAGGTCAGATATTCGACATGGTAGGTTCAATTTCATGCCAATAATATCTGTGCAGAGAGAGGCGAATAAGGCAGAGAGCAGGAGATGGGAGGAGGATGAATATTCGTGATACGCCACACTGCAGTTTCCTCTTTCAGGATAGCTTTGGGCAGAATGTGAAGCAGAATGACGATTAATACGTGTTAACCAGACACGATTGCATTTTCACACCCCTTTCTCCGCCCAACCTCTCTTCCCTCCCCCCTTTTTTCATTGATTTTAATCCGTAAAAAATGGGTTTAATTAATGGCGTATATTAGCGGCTTGGAACGAACTGCAATAACCGGTGAGAGTTCAATTTAGCGTTGATGATACGAAGGATCGAAAGCGAGCGAAAGCGCGGTAACCCACATTCGGAACAGTCACGATAGTTACTTCAGAAGTAATATAACTTGCGGAACATTCACGAAAGCGTGAAGAACTTGTAATAAATTATACCAATATGGCAAGATCACAGGCGAAATATGTGTGTTTGGTCGACATTTATTTCTATCCTATTTACTATTTTTATATTCAATGAAACTCACTCGAGTTTTTGATGTAAACATAATGTTACATCCTGTGAGAGTAAAACACCTGAACTTTGCTACTAAACCGTTATCTCTCGTGGCTACCTTTCTTTATTTTTCTGAAAAGTTACGTTCTATGGGTTATCGTGTTCTTGCTCGCGGAATTCTTCATATTTACACAGTGGCAGACCGTCGCGGCGCGCAACGGTACAGTTTTCAGTCGAGGGATGTGGCGGAGAAGCCGTAGCGCAGACTTCGCCATAAAGAGAAGATTCCTCCGTAGAATATACCGGCTTTTGATGCCTGCCTTCGAGGCGATGTATACGAATATTTCATTCATTCGCGAGTAGAAAGCGTCCCGTGTTTATATCTCTCTTTCTACACAAAGTCTCGCAGACGTTATCGTAATCGAGTTCATATTTCGCGAATCGCGACAGAAAGTTTATGATTGTACTGTCGAATATTTCAAGAGTAACTGACGTAGAGGGAAAGCCGAGAAAAGCGATAGGAAAGTGCTTTAGGTTAGTAGAAAGTTGGATTCTTCTTCAATGAACGGAGTAACTCTAGAATTTTACTTAGTAATTAACTCTTTCGGTATTTATGTTCGGCAAATTAAGGCACATTAAACGTTCCTTGTGCTCATTTTTACATTAACCCTTTAGGGGCAACTGAGTACTGTAAATTTGCAATGTTCATTTTGAAATTAAATTCCAGACAAATTCGGAGGTAAATTCGAGATCTGTGAAATAAATTATGTTTAAGAACTAAAAATGGAAATATATGTATTACAGAACATTGAAATACAGTACTTCCGCTTGTCAAAAAGATTATACATTGATATACGTATTAATATAGACATCAATAGATTCACTTACAAAAATTAGAATTAGTCAGTTTTAGCAACAGTAAAAAAGTTATCTTTTAATGACAAGAAATGCCGTCTAAAAGATTAAAAACTTTTATTTTAATTACATCGAAATAAAAAGAAATACTTTTCGAAATTTTATTCTAATATTTCTAGTATGATATCTGATAGATACCGAAAGAATTGATTAAAGTATAGGTTATGAAAGCTATAAAAAAATGTGACTTAATAGCACTTTCACGAAATATCTCTCGCGATTCCGGTTAGATTCCGGTTAGATTCTGCGACAACAAGAAATAGCTAATTAATGAGTTACGCACGGCGTATAAGATTAGGTAGGCTTTGGGAAGGTAGGGAAACGAATCGGTCTCTAAGAAATGGGTTTGTGAGGCCAGGTGGCGTGGATTAAAGCAGACACCAAGGCGATCTTAGCGATTCATGAGCACGTGATCACGAACAACGCCCGTCTGTCGGTGACCCACAGCGACTACAACACGTGGACGTTGAACATTCGCAGTGCACGTCGGGAAGATCGCGGAATTTATATGTGCCAGGTCAACACGGATCCCATGAAGAGCCAGGTACGCAGTATTTCTCTACATATAAAATGCGACTTTTACAAATAACGTATTTCTCGCGAAGAATAATTTCTACATGCACGCGCGTGTGCGCACACATCTTTTTTAAAAATTATATTACAAGTGCACAGAGATATGTAATAATTAATGATTATCACGGAATTATCGAGCGAATAGAGTGTTTCTGTAACGCGAAATTACTTCAAGTTCACTGATTTATAATTGCGACTTCAGACTCGGAGTTCTCCGCTTTAATCCGGTTGGTGGTTTTGTTGTATATTTCGTAGCACTCCATATTCTCTCTTCGCTCTACACGCATATACACACGCAGATACGCTATAATTTATCTCCTCCGCATTCGCAGAGCGCGTTTTTGGAGGTGGTAATACCGCCAGACATCATCTCAGAGGAAACCTCGAACGACATGATGGTTCCCGAGGGAGGTGCCGCAAAGCTGGTGTGCAAAGCGCGCGGTTATCCCAAGCCTGACATCGTATGGAAGCGAGAAGACGGCGCCGAAATCATTTCGCGTTCCGGTCCTGGCAAGACAAAAAGTAAGATTTCCAAGTTTTATTTCGCGCCAGTCAATCGCTTATTTCTCCTTTGGGAGCAATATAGTGACATACGATACCAAAAGCTTTCTTCGGATGCGAATTTGTCGGCGCAATTAAAACTGTTCCCACCAGAATAATTTACGAGCAACGAAGATTGGAATTTAATTGCAATTAGGTCGCTAGTACATCCGGTAAATATAAATAAATTAATTTAGAGAATTATGTTTCGTCTTTGATAAGTTAATTTTAAATTCCAGAATTGTAGTCGATAATTCTGAGAAAACGTTGAAATATGTATTATTAGCTGACTAATATATCTTCATTTACAAAATTAACTTGTATTTAACGCTATAGTTAAGCCTTTATGAACTTAGTGATCCCATTTGGAATCATTCTCTTTTGTTTTATAAACCCGCTTGATTTGTGTGAAACTTAGTCTTTGAAGTAATTTGATAATACTTTATTCAAATCTCAGGTCAAAAGTCAAAAATAAAAAATTCAAAGTAATAGATTCAAAATTTAACATGAATTTTGGAACATAATTTGATTATTATAAAACTCAGTTTTAGGGAATTTTTAATTGCAAAGTAACATCAAGTTTCTAGTTTCGCTTTGTTTGGAACTCATCAGTGCAGTGTTGCGCAAACAGTATTGATTTTCTAAACTGACTTTCGAACTCTAATTTTGAGCATTGTAACACTGGATAGATCTTTCTTCATTAAAACTATTATCTTTGATGAAATTCCTTGAAATTCGATGTTTTTAGACTACATTTGAACTCAGTGATATCAAGAATTTCCGAAAACAGTTTCATGATAATCAGATGATTTCTTTGAAATCTTATGTAATTTTAGAATTTTGGGGTCAGAATCGAATTCAATGACCCCGAATGAGCTTCTATAAGTTATTTTGTTAGAGAACTCCAATCCCCAAAAGATTAAATAGTAATTATAATAGATCATATCAAAAATAAATTTAATATGCGATAATAGCGAATATCGACGTGGACATTTACGCGTCTATACTAGTTAATCTGTTAAGTCGATCGGGTATTAATGTTGCACACTTTGATTACGTAACGAGCTAACTTCTGAAACCGCCCCTCATGTTTGCATATTGCAGTACCCAGTGCAGAGGGCGAAGTGCTGACTTTGTCGAAAGTAACGAGGGGCGAGATGGGCGCCTACCTGTGCATCGCCAGCAATGGAGTGCCTCCGTCAGTCAGCAAACGAATGATGCTGCACGTGCATTGTAAGTACATACTGTTTTACTTGAATATCTTCGCCAGAAAAGACATTTTTTTTAGTCATGAATATATGTTCCGACATTTGTTTTATTAATATTTTTGCGATATACGTTTTAAAATATATATCATTTAATCAATTTATTTATATTACATTCAAAGTAATATTTACACACACTATTGTACTTTTATCTCTATTAAGAGTAGATCTCTTAACCAATTTCAAGTCAATTTGTCGTGGAAATATTTACATAAAATTTCTTATATAATTGTCTCATTGTGAGTAAAAGACGAATAACGTCGAAGCAAGACTTGCTAAAACTTTCAATTCTTTAATGCTGTTAAGTGAGAAATAACAGAAAGGCGAAACTGTGCAATTTCTCTGCGTAATCTAACAGAAAGAATACATCAAAATTTATAAAACGGACGCTTCGTTGCAAGCTGCATAAAAATCTTTCGCCGTACGGATTAAAATTTATAAATCCGTTTCTTTGTCCAACAAGTCACATATATATTTCATATGTGAATATCAGTTTTTCACTAATCTTTAATTAATAATCATAATTTGCATAAATGGCTAGCATCATTTTACAGAATATTCTATTCATTAAAATGATCAAATATACATGAACATATGTGAATATAAAATATGTTGAATATTTAAGAAAAAATTATTTCTTACAATAATAAGTTTTACGGAATATTTTAACTTTATTTTCATTTCTATCTTAAATTCAATTTCTATATTTCATATATTTATACGAGTTCATATATTTATACGAGTACAATTAAACATTAATAGAATAAAATAACTCTACGTAATATTCTAAATTGATAATTGATAAAATAAATTAAATATAAAATAAATATTTAAATTATTTATAAGAG
>Ga0157363_1005699_pt1 | contig 11645 bp, 8 predicted proteins | sample AttsexASBM1_FD_111477 | JGI IMG/M metagenome (GOLD analysis project Ga0157363, IMG submission 111477) | Fungus gardens microbial communities from leaf cutter ant in Ribeirão Preto, State of São Paulo, Brazil - Atta sexdens ASBM1 | ecosystem: Host-associated > Fungi > Mycelium > Unclassified ...
AAAAAAATGATGGAAAGCCAGCTACTGATCGCCCTAACTTGTCTTACCATATTCGCTATTGGGATGGAGATAGTTACCGCTACCCGATCCACTGAAACGGTACGATAGTAAACAGAAAAGCGAAAGGGATAATGAGAGATGATACAAATCGACCCGCTCTAAGAGACGAAATAATTTCTCACAAGTGAGAAAATTTAGCTAAAGGTTATCTAAAAATATTGAGGATTCTAATTTATGATTGACAAATAAATTACAATATTGATAAATCGCATCGTCCATTTTTTATCATTTTATATTATTGCGCGTTTAACAAAAGAGAAAATAAAACGTGACGTAGCGTTTTATCTCGACTGTGTAAATTTAGGGGATTATTTCGTATAATGAACCAATTAAAAAGTCAAATTGATGAACGTCCTGCATGCACCATTACGTGAGAAAAATAGAAAAAAATAAAATCTTTATGAGAAATAATAACTACCGATTACACACGGATATGATAATTCTAATAAAAACAGGACACTCCCTGCAATTTATCGCACTTTCGTTCGCTCTGTACTTACTCGACCACTTTATAAGACGTTTGTTGCGCCGGATTACCGAAGACAGCGAGTGGTCTTAGAGGTATATTCTCTTCGACTGCCAGTCGCAAATCAGTTCCCAACTGGTTCATCGCGCCATCGCTTAAACCACTGTAGAATTATTTTTTTTATACATCAATTCATAATTCGTAATTAATATAATTGAACTAGCATTATTTAATAAATTAATAACTTTTATTACAGTCATTAAAAAGAATATAAACAATGTTCTTTAGATTAAATTTTAATATTCATGATCGAATAGATGTAAAGTTATAAAGATTAATGGCCGCGTCTACCAATGTAGATTAATTTTAGAGATTCTTCGAGATTCAATTTACTTTTTATCTTTTTCTAATATTTAAAATAGAAAAATAGAAAAAGAATTAAAAATAGAAAAAGATGAGGTGTTATAGTTGAATCAAGATTAAAATTAAATTACATTAATGGAAACACAGGCAATAAAGCGTTCAAAAAATTTTGCAAATGTCTAAAATAATAATAGATAGAAATTGGAATTAGAATTGTAAAGACATTTGGAATTGTAAAGAAAAATTATTGAAGAATTTAATTTTCATTTTTCTGACGCGCCTAATATATATCAATTAAAATACATGAAAAATTACCCTGCTATATTTGGCACAATTTGCTGAGCGATTTGTCTGGTGACATCCGTGACGGCGGTTCTCCGTAACGAGGCATACGGTAGAAAATCTATGGAATTGGTCGGAGAAGCCTGTAAGAAAATTTACGATTAGAACAATCGACAGAAATTCTACATCAAAATTAAAACATTACGTGCCTTCGCAGCGGTAGAATTAACCTTCAGCGATTTCGCTCTATGAAAGTGGTGTCCTTTTCGCATGCTGGACCATACGCTGCCAAAGAGCGAGTGATTTCTCTGAAAATATTAAATAATTGCATAATATATAGAAGTTACTATTCAATTACATTAATAAGTTTCTCGAAATATATAAAAAGACCGCTGTCTCACCCTGTGCATAGGTTCCGGATTGTCGTCGAGGAGTTCTTCTAAATTACCGGAAATCGCGCGTTTTAATTCAGGGCCAGCTTCGTGTAACGTTCTCAACCCGGCCTTTTAAAATATAATTACATATAACAAATAATATTATATATTAAATATCCAAGCATGATCCTAAATTACTATATTTTAAGTATATCAACTTTTAAATTCAAAAAAAAAACTTACTTGAAGAGTCACGGTGTTATGACAATCTCTATCACCGTCCTTCATTTCCTGTTCTTTACGTTTCTTGAATCGACGGAAATAATCCTGAATAAGGAAGGTCGCGTAAAATTTGCCGACCGTCACCTCGTCGTCCACTGGAAAGATCGATTCGAAGTGTAAATTTAATTTCGTGAAAGAAAATCAATTTTACGATGGAGAAACGTTTACCTCCAGGTGGTGGTACAACTTGATCTAAAAGCTTTGGACTAGTCCTCTTCCAGATCTTCTTGATTACCGCCCTAAGTTCGGCATTTGCGTCATCAATGTTGCCCTCCGTCTTTATCCTTAGTGAAGTCCTCACGACGGCAAATAAAGTCGCGTTGAACAATACAGTGCCGTCACTGTTTAGCGGCATGTTCATTGAGACGAGTCTCTGAATTTTTAATTTCAAGATATGATTCCATTAATTTAAATTTTACTTTGAATTATACATCATTCTCTTTCTTTGTTCGTTAAATACGAATTATAATTACATAAATTTAACGTGTCCTTCATTAAAATTTATATAATTATGATTATGATATTATTAATTTCATTTACTAACCTTGCAAGCTACCCTATGGGGACATAACTTTCCGAAACCCAAGGGTGGCGATATTTTCCTTAGTAACGTTACCACGTCGAGATGTTTAATTCGACCCTTAGCGTCGGGATCATACTCGGACCACAGGCGAATAAACTCGTCCAAGTGGTGCGGCCCGAGAATCGACCAGTCTCTCGTTAAGTAGTCGAAATTGTCCATAATAACGGCGACGAAAAGGTTAATGATCTATTTTTTCGAGATACATATTAAATTTTAAAGCTCTTTCTCAATCGAAGATCTAAATCAGTGCTGAGATTTACTTGCATGAGAATTTACACGCGAGTTGGCGAAGTAAGGAACAGGAACCAATTGAAAATCGGCCGAAATGTGCAAGCGAAAATATGTAGAGGAATTGTGCGCAGCGAGTAATTGTGCGCGTCCTGGTTTGGTACTTTTCCAATAGATGAAGATATCACTGTGATAAAATTTTTACGTACGTCGTCCTTATAAGTACAAAAGATATGATGTAAATACATTGCTAGTTAGAGAAATACAAAAAAGTGAAATCACATCTTGTTATTTTAGAAAATTTAAAAAATAAGGTGGTAAGTTCGTATTTTTAATTTGTTTGTTTAAAGTACATATCATTCTTCCATTTCATATGACTTCCATATACTATATGACTAGCACTAATTTTTTTCATTTTTCCTACATTATTATTTTATTTTGCCATTTCATTTTACCAAAGTTTATATGTGCATTATTATTATATTAGTTCTTTTTTTTTAGTATATATATATTTAAAGTATATTTAATATATATTTATATTGCAATATAATGAATATATTTTCTTTGTCAGCATTCCATAATTTACTCATTTCTTATGACTTTTGTTTTACCCGACGCGCGAGAAATTTTTTCGCTTTTTTCCTTTTGGTTAAATACAAACTTATTGAATGAAAATCTGTTCGATATGAGGATACGTAATGATAGAAGAACGTGTTTATAGTTAGAAGCGTGTTTATAGTTTCTATTTCCATGCTTATATCGCTTTAAACTTGGAAAACCATTCCAAGGTAATAAATTTCCCTTAGGTGCGCACAGTTCCTCCACTTTCTCCTAAATCCCAGCGCTGATCTAAATAATAAAATAGAACTAATATGAGATAATTACAAGATGCACTTACGAGAAATGAACAGAGAACATAGAAGGATATGAAGTAAGGAAATGCAATGTCCGACCCGCAGATGTTGTTGAGTGTCTTGTTGTTGTGTTCGTCGCTGTTAGAATCACATTTGACACTTGGTTGCGATGAACAATCCATCATTATTTCTTGCCACGCCTCACCTATGATCACACAAATACTCGATCGATTATCATTTTATTCAGTAATTACTTTTATCTTCGACGGCTAATCATATAATATTTCGCGATTATATATTTTAATTGATAAAATTTTTATGCCTCGGTAGTCTCTTAGGACTCGCACGGAATGCAAGAGAATCGAGTTTGACTCCCGGCCAAGGTATTTTTCGCAATAAGAATTCATTATTTATAGATTTTAATTGTTATGTCATTCAACATTATTAAGATCATTTCGAAGATGCGAATAAGCATCAAAAATTTGTTAAATTGCTAGTCAATTTAACTCGTGATATTACTGCGGTAATTTGGTAGACCGAAAAATCATTTCGGCGCGCGTTTCTAAGGACTACATACGTAGTATATAAATTCACACAAGAATTATACAAGCATTTAAGATCCAGTTAGATCGTTTAAGACTTTGATTTCTATAATTTGTGTCATATGATTCTATAATATATTATATTGTTGCATTTTAAATATTGCATTTCTGCTAAACGACCAAAAGTTTGATTAATCGTAAAATTTTATCTTTTAATATCAAAAATATAAGCCAAATAAAACATATATACCTGTTGCTGATCTAAACAAAACCAATACAGCTTGCGGAAAGGATTGGAAATTGTTATTGCGATTTATCGCCGTATCGTCGTCTATCGCGATCTTTCCGAAGACCTGAAAAGAAGCGTTCGCTTAAATTACCGTCGTTTATGTACTTCAAACACGTGTTTTTCCATCGATCAGCATTTGCTTACCTGCATGCCTATTACAGCGTAAATGAAAAAGAGCATTATAATGAGAAGAGCGACATAGGGCAAGGCCTGAAAAGACTTGATAAACGTCCATAAAAGTGTTCGGATGCCCTCCCCTCTGCTCAATAACTTGACCAATCTCATTACACGAAACAGTCTAAAGAAATTAATGGAAATAATGCTGGATCCGGGCTGCAAGGATGACAAAATAGTTTTGTTACACACAGTTTCACTTCCTCCCCTTAAATATGATTGCGAATATTACCTCAGGTATTCGATCAAAGTCGAGCGCAACTGATACTCACTTTAAGTTCCGAATAAACGATATCGATGAAACTTCCGAGCACGATAACAAAGTCAAATACGTTCCACGCATCGCCGAAGTAATTCTGCAAATTAATTAACGAACTTGTTTATGAGCACAACTAACGCTATAAAGTAAATATAAATGCAATATATAAAATGAAATTAAAAATGAAACATTTCGAAAACAAATGTGAAATGTAAAAAAATAATTATGATTATAAAATTACACAATGCGAGTCTGCACCTTAAATCGAAATGCGGCCAACTTAAACACAAACTCGAGAGCGAACACAGCGGTGAAGATCATATTGAGAACATCCAGGACATCCGTGTAGACCTGCGGTTGTCGATAAAATTTCATCGCGAGTGTCACAGTGTTGATCATAATTAACGTGAATATTGTATACTCGAATGGTTGGGAGGTGACGAACCACCAGACTTTGTATTGTATTCGATGCTTCGGTATATATCGGCGCACAGGCTTAGCTTTCAACGCGAACTCGATGCAATTTCTCTGTAGAAAGAAGCGATTATTAATCTTTCGTGATGAGATTCTTCATGTAACCTCGAAATATTTCAGAAGAAAATTATTACGGAGTTACATAACGATACTCAATGCCCATTATTTTTTTCAAGTTTAATTTTTATTAATTTTAACATGATGATTGTATTATATTTTGTTTTCAAATATTACAGTTTGATATATTTATAAAGCATTTTTTGAAGCGTTTGTTTTAGAGTTGATTGAAAATGAGAATATTCTTGAACATGATCTCTTCATGTTATTGTATATTAATGTTATTATAATTTGAACATAACAATTAAACAATTAGTTCAATACTCGTGTGATTCACCTGATTTTTATCGAGCTCGCAGTTTTTGTACTCTTGCTCGCCCTCATTCTGGAAGGTGACAATAACGAAACCGACGAAGATGTTCACCATGAAGAATGCGATAATAATGATGTAGATGATGTAATAGGCGGCCACTATTGGCCGAAAGTTATGAATTGGTCCTTTTTTTTCTTCGTTCGAGTCGATTGACCACTCTAACAGTCTATTAGTAGACACGAGAGACAACATTTACTATCTGATATCTTACATTTAGAACTATTTATTTATCCATAGTTTTCTTAATACTGTTAGCAAAATTACATTTATCAAAATAATGTATGAAAGATGGGATACTTATCGATAAAGAAGCAAAGAACAGTAAAATAAAAGTTTAAGAAAATAACAAGAAAAAGAAAAATATATGAAAAAAGCAGTTCTTAATGGAAACTTTGTTGTATTGATATTGAGATTGTTGTAAAAGCAAGTTTGAATAAGTAACCTTTTGTACTGTATTTAATGTATTCCGATAAAAATCGAAACAACGTTCTTTGTGAACGGAATGCAAAATATACTTACGATGGCCAACCTTCGAAAGTCGAGACTGTAAAGAGGGTCAACATCGCCTTGGCAACATTATCGAAATGAAAACGATGTTGTTGCCACTCTCTATGTTTTACGCTCGGCTTGTCAATATTACTGTTTTCGAATTCCAAATAAGTACCCCTGAAAAGGAGAGTTCTTGCATCTGTATTCTGAATGTGTGATCTATATTTGAAATTTTCTATTGTTCGTGGATTAATGAGAAATTTCTTTATAAAAATTTTTTCTTCTTTACATTCAATATGTTTTTAAATTGGATATGTTCTCTCCTCAGCACATTATTATTATATGCAAAAATTATTAATAACTTTTAAAGATATTTGTTTTTCACGTTACAATTTCTAAAGAACCTTGCATAAACTTTATGGAAATTGAATTTCAGTGAATTGACTGAAAATTTGACATGTTGCAGATTTTCATCCTGCTAAAAAGTTTTCATAGGCATGACCTCTTATCGTGGGGTCGTTTAACTTCTACGAGGCGTCACTTTTCAAAACGTTTAATACTACAATATTTTATTTTCAACGAGTACGCATTCTTACATTATTTCTATATGTATATTTTTAAGTAAAAAGAATAATAATAACAACTTGATTGCTTCTCACGAATCGGAGTGTTTGATTATTGTAAATCCTCTCGCCTTTTACAAGTCAGAGTGCTTGAAGTAGAAATCGAAATTTAATACGCTTGCTAGATTCTCTGTTTGGTTGAATTTAGGCGTGTTTACTTGTGTTATAATATGCGAGGATATTCCCGCGAGTCAAATATGTATAATAATTCCGAAAACTAGCGATCTTTTTATTCTCTTTCTATCTCTATTCCTAGGCAGGTGTCCGTTCTTAATCTCAAGACTATTTCAAGCAATGTCTTAAGATGCTATATGGCTCTCTGATTGGTTCATGACATCCCAAGCACTAGCTTAAGACCATGTCGAATCTTGAGCAACGTCTATTCCGCCTCTAGAATTGTCTTTACATTGGATTTTCGCGAATCAGTCTCCTTCATTCAAGCTTTATGGATTAAGTATCCCGATTTGTGAGAGACTCACAATAATCAAGCACTCCAATTTATGAGAAGCAATAAAGTCAATACTAACCTTATAACTTTTTAAAAATATAGAAAGTACAAATAACGACATAGGAATGCATTGTGAAATAAGATATCATAGTATTAACCTATTTTGAAAAGTGACGTAGATGTCAAACGGTTCATTATAAGAGATCAGAGAGCCTATGGAGACTTTTATCAGGACAACAAGATCTATAAACACATCAAACTTATTCTATCGAGATTCAATTTCCATAAGATTTGTGCGGGATCCTTTGCAATAAAATAAAATAAAATTATTTTATTAATTTATAACATAATTAAAACTTACTGACAATCTTCCTCCGACATTTTCGATGCATCGGTACAATAGAAAAACTTGCCCTACACAACACAAGAAGTTCATCAATTTCGATTGTCGTTAACGTGCCCGTTAATACGGAAAAGAGTAGAATTTACGTAACATGTTAAAGCTGCGGACGACACGCTAGCGTTCTTGAAATTCAATTTGATGCCGTTTAAATATTACTCGAATAGTTTACGTAATATACGAGTAATTAATGTTCAATAATCGATCAAATACGAAACATACATAATTAGAAACTCAATAATAACAAAATTCGTTTCGTTGTTGTTACGTAATGATAAGATCGGTTTTGTTGCAAGAGAGTTTTGCTCGATATCTTTTGATTGACTCGACGTGATTGATTCTTCCATGTAAAATTAAAATCTCAAAGATCGCCAGCATGACGGGTTACACATCAGCTGTGAATTGGCCATTCTTGCAGTAGCATTGTCAGCATCAGCAACAATGAGATGTGATCGAACAAAATAAGAGGGTGTTAATGTAAGGTGGTATGGAAAAAAAGGAACATTCCTCGTCGGCACGTGCATACATATGTACAACAAGGTACGGAGCGATGCGTGAGATTCCTCGATGTTTCCGCAACTACGTTCATATTATAAATAAGCGTTTTCGCCACACTTGGTGGTACACGGAGTACATTGAGTGCATAATAAGCACGCTGAGGGAGAGGTGAAAACGGGTCCTTCGCCCCTCTCGCCTTGAAATCTGCGTCGCGACCATGTGGACAGAGCGAGACGGTGCAATAATTGCGAGGAACACTCTTCTCAATCTTCCGAAATTAATGTATAATCTCCGTCCTTATCGCTTGACTTTAAAATTTTGATATCGAGTGAAATGTACATACGTTTCACTTGATCAAAATTCTATAAAAGTAATGGAGAATTAAGTCTTGCATGAACTGACGGTGACATTACGAAGATTGTAAAGCTAGAAACATTAAGCTTTTTAGAATTTAGATTTCTCATTTAAGATTTAAAATGAAATATAATTAAAATTATATCGTAGGCTTATAAATAATAATATATTAATTCTAAATAGCTTTATCGTCAAATCTTGAACGAATTCACGCAGTAATATAATAATATAATAATTACAACATTTATTCATTAGAGAAGATAATATGTCATTTTCCGAAAAAGATGTGCGGAAATATGACGATATTTTCAGTGGACGCTATTATGCACCTCAACGGTTTAAAGGGCTGTAATCTATACACGCGTAATGCGCGCCCTGTAATGTAATCGTCATGTCTTCGTGACCACTCCATTATCCGTCCAACATGGCGCGCTCGCGTGGGCTCGGACACGATATGGGAAAAAAGCACGAACAATGGGCCACCGTGACGCGCCAAATTGTACTAATTGCTTACGTAACACGAGCTGGTGCGGGCCAAAACATATTGAAACAACACACAACCCACCCATCTCTACTAACAACAGGATGTAGCTGATGATTTTGCGATTGCTCTCCCTCCCACCCTTTTTTCTTGACTCCCTCTTTCTTTTTATAGTCCATAATTGCTTGCAAGTAAAAAAGCACAGGCATCGTACGTGTCGCGGCTCGTGCAGAAGCAGCACTATTGCCGTATTCGCGACATATATATAAATATCTTTTTTGTTCTCTTATCTCGTTAATTTCTCTTCTTCTATATACGTCGTGTCAAACTCAGATATCGTGCGTCACGTACTTTTTTGCATACATTGATAAAAAGCGACTTATGTACGTGGGAATATTTATATAAAAATAAAACATTTCTGCGGCTTATAGAATAGACGATCATTATAAGCAACATTAAAATATTCATCGAATATTATCAAGCGACGTTTACGTTGTCTAAGAAAAATACCGACAAATTTAATTCACTTTCCCACAATGTTACTCCTCTCTCTCTTTAATAATTATTAGAAAAATCCTAATAAATTATTAATTTCAATATTTTTTTGTAACTATCTGCTCCAATATTAACTTATTATTAGGAGATATATTATCTCGCAATTTTGTTTTTTGATCGAATATTTTTTCATATTTTGATAATTTACTAATTTTCTTAATTAGTTTTCGTCTTCGCAGTAAGAATGTTTCGACATATGCATAATTTAAAAAAACGATGAAATTAAAACAAATCCGTGAACTTGAAATTTTCGCGAATAATTACGAGCATACATACTAATTAATTTCGACATGTGATGCATTAGATGTTCTGTTCAACATCAACGACCCAGTTCTCTCTCTCTAAATTTTATTTTATCTCTACTTTTATTACCTTGCTAAGAAATCATATTTAATTAACTGTTCCATCCAACTGCAATAATATTATATTTTTCGTATACTTTGTTACATATTATTTATCAAATGGCTCTTTGTCAAATTCAATATTTCTCCTAAATATAAAAAGAGTTTCAATATACATAATATAATTTCTATAAAATTCATATTTTCTGGCAATATAATATCCTCGGAATTATCCGCGAGGATGTCAGTTTGAGTATAGCTACGCATATACTCGCGATCAAGATAGACAGGAATGTGAAAATTCCGCGGCTTGTAAATTCGGTTATTACTTTTCTCATTTTGTATTTTAAAACGACCGTTTGCACACTCCATTTTGGCATCCGAAATGAAAAAAATAAAAATTATTCGAAGTCTCATGCAACACGTTGGACGAACCGTAACCACGAGCATGACTTTAATCCATGTTAAATATCCTCGTGTTAGCGATTTACATCATTATGAAGCATACTTATTTGCAACATTAATAATCCTGGATTCACACTGCGATATCCGATGTTCGATGTTCGATATCCAATAAAAGAATTTATCTCCCGGAGACAAAAATATCGCTAACTAGAATCGAATTTTCTTATTGGATAGCATATCGTCGTATGTTGAATATCGTATGTAGTATGAATCCACCAAGCATCCTATTCGGGGAAGCAGAATGACAGTAATTTGTCGTACGCTGCATTTAATCGAGACTCAGAATTTCAATAGAGTCTGCAATTCCACAAAAGCGATATCGATTTTAAAATAACGTTCATGAAGATCCATACGAGCGTCTATGCCGTCGCGAGTTTCATTCCGCTTCCGTTGTGTGAATATGAATGTATGTAACAAAGTCGGCAGAATTTTGCGCAAAACATGTAGAAGTACGTCGGAACTTCTATATGTACATCTAAGGGAAGTTACCCGTTAATGCGTCTCGAGTCCTGATCGAGTCGCATGTGAGTAACTTTAACGCTATTTCATACTTTGCGACTGAAAACACACTATGAAACACAACGCTGTCTTGTGAACATCTGTGTCTCTACAGCTGCTGGTACAATCTATCTTTCGTCTAAGTTCCTAAGTTCAGCTTTACAATGTCTATTCTTCCTCGTGAAATCGTGTGAGTTGTGGAGAAAACTGTGTCTAGTCGTGACAAAGCGAGACGAACGATTATCCACACACCACACTTTCACAATAAAAATACCATTTATAAATCAAATTTCAAGTGAGACAGATCGAAATTGTTGTGAAATTATTTTTGACAATTTTTATAAAGATGCGTTATAAATGTTAATTCAATATGTTTTTATTAATCATAAATCAATATTCAAATAACTCAACAATCAAATAATTTATTGATAATGAAGAGTCTTCATTAATGATAACTCCATTTTCATTTTGTTATTAATGGCAATTTGCTATAATTTAATTAATTTTATCGGATGCCGTTACATCGCCAAAGTTCGCCTCGTTCTGTCACATCATCACGTGTAACTCGTGGTTTCGGTGCACGTGGATGGCCAGCATGCACTACGACTAAAGCTTCATTCTCACATACAGCAAAACTGACATGCTTGGTTAAGAGGGATGTCTATCTTTAAACGGGGGAAAGGGGATACAATATGGCGATATATGATATGCGTATCGTTGATTGTGTGACGAATAAATATATATACAAAAATATAGATATATATATATATATATATATATATATATATATATATATATATATATAGGTAGTTCAACTTCTTACCAGAAATTCA
>Ga0157363_1005701_pt1 | contig 11642 bp, 9 predicted proteins | sample AttsexASBM1_FD_111477 | JGI IMG/M metagenome (GOLD analysis project Ga0157363, IMG submission 111477) | Fungus gardens microbial communities from leaf cutter ant in Ribeirão Preto, State of São Paulo, Brazil - Atta sexdens ASBM1 | ecosystem: Host-associated > Fungi > Mycelium > Unclassified ...
AAAAAAATATTTTAGAAAATAAGGACGTATTTTTTAAATATAAATTTTTAAATATAATTTTCTTAATATATTTTTAAACATAATTTTTTAAATATATTTTTAAACATAATTTTTTTAATACCGTAGCATTACATATGAGTTGAATAATGAATAATCCGAATGATAAGAATGCAAGCGCGGTGAGTGCAATTTCGAAGAATTCCTTGAGCGAGAGTTCATTGCTTTTCCCCTTGGAATAAGAATGTTTATGATCTTCATGGTCTTGATCTTGATGATGTGGCGCATAATAGTATTCTTCGTGAGCAGATGGGAAGAAATCAGCATGATGTCCATAATGGTCGCCATGATGATGGCCAAACAAAGATCCGTAATGGAAAGAATGACGTCCCGTTGATGATGATAGCATATCATCTACTCGTAAGATATGTAAGATATGTAAATATTATATCTCACTAAGTCTTTCGTAATGCATTATGTTCTGTAATTGTTTTTGCAATTTCTTACCTTCGTGAGAAGGATCATAAATGTCCACTTTTCCGTTTGATTCTGGCAGAGGAGCTTGCATCGCGTATCCCGTCACTTCGCCGAATTCCTCAATATCGTCATGCTGAACATCTTGCTTTTTTATTATTTTTTTATGAGGCGCATAATGTCGATATATATCGTTTAGTGTCGTCATTCTGTTGTATCATCATAGATACGTTAAAAATTAAAGATTTTTTTTTTATGTTATATATTCCCTCCCTCTCTTTTTGTACATTATAGCAAAATTATAATTGTTATTTCAGAACTGGAATATATCTCTTAAATATGCCCTCCTTAAATATTTTTAATTAAATTTAAATTAAAAAATTTAATGAAATATTTATTTAAAAAAAAATATTTTATGTTAAAAATTATAAATAAGTTGTTAAAGAAAAATATAAAGTTAAAAATATAAAGTTTTAATACAAAAATTTAGTAGAAAAATAATTTTGTACAGTAACATTTAAATCTATCAGAATTACAAGTAAATGTCATTAGTTATACAAATATAATTTGAATTATAAAGTTGAATTTTAAAGTTTTTGCGTTTACCGTTGCAGCCACTTTTTATATTTCGTGCTTCCTTCATCCGCCAAAAGTTTATCGTGTACCGTAACATTGTCGTCGCCTAAGAAGTTGTGATTTAAATTGGTTGACAAAGATTCGGGATGTCGCTTTACTCTAGGAGTGCTCACTTCTTTAAAAATTTCTTCCGCTATGTAGCCATGACAAAGATACTCATTCATTCTTTTCCTATAATATATTGACTTGTATAGTATATTGATTAATATATTTTCCTATAATATATTTAATATATTTAATATATTTAATATATTGACTAATTTAATCTCAACGTTGCACAACTAAATTTTCAGATTGATTCGTTACCATTTATGAGCTTTCTACAATAAATCATTACCTATGCTAAGTCTTAAGCCATAAGAAATTGATCAATTACAATCGAATGTGAGAGGAACAATCAACTATAATTAGTTAATTTCTTATGACTTAAGAAGATCCTAAAACTGTCTGATTAAATTACCGATTAAACCATATAATTTTATGTAATCAATTACTTTTTCTCTCTTTTATTCAGATTCAAAAATCCTTTTTCAAAAGTGTGTTCAGATTCCCACCCGGGTGTTATGTCATCCTTGTTTCGATAAATAATAAAGCTAGAGTGATATTGAGTGTCACTCGGGTGGGAATCCGAATATAGCCTATGATTAAAGTATATGCATTAATACGTATCTGTGAAGTTTATGCCAAGAACGATAAAAAATTTTGAAATTGAGATCTTCTTTGCCATTTCTTAGTCCAATAGCGCTCTAGAGTCACGTCGTGTTTTATATAAAAGCAGTGCAATTTGTATTTACAAAATAGTAGTCCACAGACTAGTTGTTTGTACAAAGAAACAATATGGAGTTCTTAGAATTGGACCTAGACGTCTAATTAAAACGTTATTGTTATATAAATAATAAATAATAAGAAAATTTATGTGTATGTATACATGAGATATTGATGCAGTAGTATGTAATGATGTGTCAATGACACTTAAATCGTCTATGTATAAGTCCTACTTACACTATGACTAATCGATTTTAGGATCCCCTTAAAGATTTAAGAATGGGCTTTCTACAATAAGCCATTAGATAATGACGTTACGTTACCTATGATATTCCATCTCATTTAAAGCTCTGTCAAAAGATCCATCTATGGTTTCGTTTATCACTGTTTTAGGAACATTGTTTTTGTACTGATCACTAAATAAAAACGATCCAGGTAAAAGATCTACGGAAAGTATGTCGTTTTGATCGATGCAAAACTCGTTGCCATCGTAGTAACATTCTTGCGCCGATACCGTACAAATTATGAAAAAGATTTCCAAAGTATATATTATTTTGTAAGCTCGTAATAAACGTTTTTCATCGCGAAATTCTGGAAAATTTTCTAGTGCCATTCTAGTTGTGCCACGAGACTGTCACTGAAGCGCGGAGATGACTGTGACTGAAGAGAAGGCGACACGCTCTTGTAATAATCTACTTGTCTGCTAGAAATAATTGCTTGAATCGTAACGCTGCCTAGGTTGCGTTATAACAGTTTTAAATACACTGAAAAAAAATAGTGAGTTCTCTTTCTCATCTGAATATATACAATATTAATAATTTTTCAAAACAACGATGTTTGAAAGTTAATAAGATCAGGAGAAAGGAAATTTAATAATAAACAACTAAATTATACATATATATAAAATAAAAAGATTGAATATATTTAAAATTTTAAATATTATACATTTATATTGTAATAATAAATTAATATTATTTTTAACTTATATATATAACTCACGGGAAAAGAAATATTCATAATTACATCGATCATTTGCTACAACAACACAACTAAAAAATTGTCATTTTTTAGTTATATTGCTGTAAGAAAAGAAAATGCAAACACAGAAAAGAAAGAACATATATTTTAATAGACCGTACCTTTATTCTTCTAATTAGTTATCAAAATTGCATTTTAAAATTATTATTATAAAATTTTAATGATTCAAATATACAGGATAAGATAAGTTTTGACAAAGTGTTCGTATGTAGATAGAGCGGACTAAATTAAGTCGAAAAGTCTTCTACCATTTTGCAATTTTCGTAATAATGAAAGAGATATTCATTTCTAAAGATTGACGAATAAGTGGAGTAAAAATCAACGAATAAGAAAATAGCTTTAAGATTTCTTTCAGAGTTTGTTATGAAATATCTTAAAGATGTTTTTCAGGGAATTCTTAAAGATATTTCAAAATTATTTTATTTGTCAATTTTAGATATTCTGCTCATTATAGATAATTAAAAAAAATTGCGAAAATTGTAAAGTGATAGAGAATTTTTCGATTCAGTTTGGTCCGTTTTATACACGTGCTTTATCAAAATTTATCGGACATCCTGTATATTTAAATTATTAAAATTTTATAATAATATTCAAATTTATTTTCTGAAAAATTTTGTCTTTTGAGTTGTGCGCTGTTGTAACAAATAAGCGACATTATCAGAAAAACTGTATTATCCAAATTTTTTTTATTTCGAATTGTTATTAGAAAAGCTATAAAGCCGTAAAATAAAATGATACCACGCCGATATTAAGAGATCGGAAGACAAAACACCCGCATATCTGCAAAAAGCGGGTTGTACATTTGTTTAGATTCATGACTAATCCCCTTGATTGGTGGCAGCACCCACCGATTTAATTCGTAATCCGACACTCATGATTAAATACGTTTATTAAAAACCACTTACAACGCTCTTATGAATGTTTCAAGAGCGGAGGGTCTGTCGGGATGTCTGCCCGGTTCGAGGTGGTAAGACAGGGTAATGGGGCCTTTGTTCCCCTGGGAACGCGCTCACCTGTCTAATATCTCGCGAGAGTGGCTATATCTGTACACACACCAAAAGCGGCCAGTTATACTCCAAGCTTACTGAAAATTAATCGCGCAGTTTCGAAAGAATCCTCGCGTCTCTCGCGTCTCATCCTACCGTTTGAAATAAACGTTTTTCATGCGATTATTAATGGTGTCGTAGTCGCAAAACTACCGATGTATCAGACAAAAATATACGTAAAATTACATCTAGTTTTATTTTTACTTATTTATTGTTTATAAATATAATATTTAAAATTTTATTCAAAAATTATAATTAAAACTAATAACACAATGTAGAGGAAGAAAGACGAGAAAGTAGATTTTAGCAAATATAGATTGAAATATTAAAATATTTATAATGTCTTAATCTTTCTTTTCTTCAAGTTTAATGCTTTTAAAATACACAGTGTACGCTACAGAATATTTTTAACGGGACACGAAGGATACGATTCTTTAATTATCAGCAGTCGAAGTTCGCACTTCCCCTTTTGCGTGAACGCAACCTGCGGTTTGTGCACGCGTGAGCTCACCCTCCTTTCTCAGGTGTTTGATTGATCGTTTCAATTACGTGGCGCAGCGTGCATCAAACGTGGGAGTAAACTTCACAGCGAGCAAATGGATCGTTTATTCGAAACATTTACGGATGAACGCTACTGTGGATGGCATATGAAGCAAATAAATCGCAAATAATCGCGCTTTATCCAAACACATGCTGATGTTTCGAACGTGCCAGATGAGAGCTGTGTTAAGCGGATCGTGATTTCAAACGAAATACCAGTCATTTTTATTTTGCGCGATCTCGTTATTTTTAAATTTCAATTTACTGTTTAAATAATTTTTAGAAAAAAGCACGTAACTATTGTATTATGGAAGATTTGGAAGGAAGGCTTAAATATTAGTTTCTAGGAAATAATGTCCATAGTCGTAAATTAACGTGTGCGTTGACCATGTCGTTACTTCCTCTCTTCGCACCTAAGACGCGCCTTAAGCGCATTCACTTCATGTATTTAAGATTCAATATTTGTCGCGATCGCAAGTACGTGTAAAATGTTCAACCCCATGTATAATCAGCATATGAAAAAGCGTGTACAACGCGGGACAAGTGAACGCAAATTCACGTCTAAGTAGAAATAATCAGCTCATCAATCGCAGCAATAAAGGATTTCAGCGATTCATTGATAATATCGAAATAATGTTTAAAAAAAATTCGAACCAATTATTTTCTTTTTGCTACATTATCTTATTTTAAATATGTCTTACAGAAAATTCCACGTAAATTTTAAAAATGCATCGCTCATTTCGAATCAAATCTCATGTTCTTTCGTACAAAAAACAGGAAACAATTCTTCCAAATAGTACAAGTTCTCTCAGTTAGTAGTTTAACATTAATACAAACTATAGTATTATTTATATTGTGAGATCAAAACTTTTTTTCAATATAATAGTTATGTTATCCAAATCTAAGTGGGAGTATTGAAAGGTTAATAATGACTGCGTTTTCAGAACACGACACTGCGTGTTGAGGTGTCTAATGTATATGAAAAGAATGATATACGCTCTTCTACAAAGACGAAATAACTCAGACGTGGATCGGGGAGAGGATCGATGACGGCGCGTGGTAGAAAGGGCTCACAATCGCCATTGGTCCTTTTAGCCGCGGAAGCGTGGAGCCGAGTGGATTTACGGCGCGCAAGGATGAACATTGAGATTGGCACGGGTAGCCCGGAGACTAATGGACGCGCCATTCGCGAAAATGGCCGCCACACCGTGCCCGTAAACAGAAATAGCACGATATGGTTCGGTAAGGACTATCAACAGTGGAAGTTGAAATCTGGAACATGCGACGCAAGCTATATCGTTTGTATTTCTATTTCGGAACTTCAGAAGTATTTTTTTGTAGAATTAATATTCATTCCAAATTATTGTCGAAAGATTTGTCTTCTTTTAAAAATTAAATTATAAATCTTTCAAATAATGATTCATGAATATATTGTTGTCAAATTAATTGAGATTTTTGCGCAAAATTTGGGTATTATAACCACTGACTTGTTGAATATCGCTATACTGATAAATTGTAAAGTTTATTCATGAAATACAACTGTCAAGATATAATAAAGAAATGTGACATTTCTGAAGTACAGTGAGAACCACTGCGCTTAGTTCGCTAAACGCGTGAAGAAGTGTTTTGCGGTACTTTTTCATGATGTTCTTCACGTGGCAGAAGCGTTTATCCATTGCTAAAGCGCGAACGGGAAAGAGAGAAGCGACCATCGTTTTACCGGCATAAAGTTTCGAGATAGAGGGGTCAAAGAAGGCGGTTGCTGCGCGAGTATCCTGCGCATTTGGGACCAATCGGAGATCCACCTTTTGATCCCAGATGAGCCCTTTTTCGCTGCGGCAAAATTCGCTAGTGCGCAAGCCGAATCGTCGAGCTCAAGCACTTTTTTTGGAAAGAACCATAAAACGCGTGAATGCCTCGATAAAATAGGAGTATAGAAGATCCATGGTATGAATTTATAAAATTATCCTGTACCGATCATATCGATAGAAAACACGATATCTTAATAAAACTAGAAACAGTAATGAAACAGAAATGGGATTGATTAAAAAAGTAACAGACTTTTTTTTATAATATATTGTATGTGTAAATAAAATATATATATTTAAAGTGGCAAAAGTTAAAGAAATGTAAGCTTTCGATGTTACATGTATAACTTTAATGAAGACCATAAATAATCACATCAGACGATTGATATTAAAATTTTAAATCCCGTAAATATAATTTGTTTTATTTAATTCTTAATATATTGATATATTTGTTAATAAAGATATCATTATATATTAAATCATGTTTAATAATGAATTTTACGGATCACTCAGTCGCATAAAAAGAAAGGCAAAATATTTCACAAATGATGTAATTAGAAAGCTATTAGTTCTAAAATAGGAAATCTGCTATAAACCGCCGCGATCCTGCGATCCCTACTCCGATCAGAAAGATATCGGGTAAGTGGGGGTTTTCCGAGGTGCGAGATATTCTTCCAACCTCACGGGATGACCTTCCTGTGGGAAGCTGGTGGGGATGTTGGGAGATCCTTCTCTGGACCATAGACACGTGCCACTTGTCATACTTTCGGAAGTACTTGCTTTCGGACGGTTCGAAAGGAGATTAGTACGAAATCAGGTGTGATCGATCAAAGAAGAAACATGTGTTAAATCGCTTACAGCTGACTCAGCTAGATGTTTTTTGCTGTACAAAATATTTCACCAATTAAAAAAATCATTTGATTTCAATACGCGACGGTAAATAATGATACAGCAGACTGTAATTGAGTCAAAACCTATATAAATAATTTATATTAATAACTGTGAAATCTAAAGAAGAAAGAAACGTGAAAAAAATCATTGGATTATTTTGTTATTAAATGTAAAGTGCGCGAATTAAAATTATTATTGGAACGTATGCTGTCGTCCGAGTGAAATCAAAATCGTCTATTGTAGTAGAGCTCGATGATTTTTCACAAGATGGAACTCTATCAAAACCGCGAGAAAATGAACGATGCCGTTTATGATCTTCGCCGAACACGATCGCTTCCGAGTGAAAATGAAGCATTTTCAAATAACATCGAGAGAGGCTGCATATCACCGACTATCAATCGAGAATCTATCGAGTATGCATCCGATTCCAGCTGCGAGGGTTATAGGGAATTTCAGAAACAACAGATCGAAAGAAGAAATTCATCCCCAATTGCAGCGTCCAGTGCTTTCACTATTGACAGTATTCTCGGGAGAAATGAGAAAAGAGAAATTTCGAGAATAAATAATTCCGGTGATAAAGAGGAAGATCAAGACGATACGGATGACAGGATAGAGGGACATTTTGTCAAGCCAACAGCGATACCAGCCACACGTTCTGGTATGTAAAACATGAGAAACATCAGAAAATTAGATTATTACCCAAAAAATTTTTGGGTATTTATATAAAAAAATAAAATAATTTAAAAAATAAAATAATTTTAATATTAAGGATATTCGATACTTTTGAAGTTCTATCTTTTTAGTTTTAATTTAGAAAAATATAATATAAAACATACCATAAAATAAATTCCTGCAAATCCATAGACAAATAAAATATTTATGTAGGTATAAATTACGTTAGTCGATTTTTATTTTAAGATCGTCCTAAATAATAATAATATAATTTTAATTAAAATACTTTTTAAGATGTCATAAGTCAATTATTATATATATAGCCAATTACGGTCTTACATACTATAAAAATTAAGTATGAATACTGGCCATTGTATATTGTCTTAAAATGTTGACAATAAAGAATTCTTTAAGATATACACGGAAGCAAATATTTATAAGATAAGATGTACGATTTCATAAATACAATGCAATATAATTTAATAGATATAGAAGGGAGTTTGTATACTCATGCGGGATTGCCGTATTCCGAAGGTGCATTATCTGATCCCTCGGCATATTCTGCAACATCACTCGCATCAGCTTCATTACTATATAGTAGCTGGTTTGCTCAAACAAAGCCTGGACAGCTGTTTGGTTTACAAGGTAAGATCAGACTTTTAGAATCTAATTTAGTTTCTATCAAAGTATATCGAATCTACTCGATATACATAATCTTGTTTGAAAATACTACAGCTTTTTTTTAAATTCAATAGAATTTATTTCTCGAAAAATTCAATGCATTAGAAATAAAATCTAGTACACACACACATCTCTCAAATTTGCCTGATTTTGAAAGTATTAAATGCTATCAATTAATTACAACAAATACGATGGAAAAATCTTCGCTATGCTAGAAAGCTTCTTCGTGTCTGAGGCACTAACGCTTTCGAAGAATCGCGACGACAAAGGACTCTAATTATTATCCACTCGTAATAACTTACCACCGTAATTCTATTTTCGCGCACAATACCGAGAGAGGTGTGAGATGGGCACCCTCTTTCTCGGCCTCAACGAATATTGGATATTATACGAGGCGCCTGCGATAACAGCTTTTCGACACGCGAGGCACACATCAGTGGCCCAGTTGTTGAATCCCCTTGTTTTTGACATGCTACTAGCGAAATATTAATATTTAACCGCGTAAAAATCGCATCGTTAATCGTCAAATTTTATGGTATTGTATTTTTTCTAGCATTCAACTCTATGTAAAATTTCAGAATTTTATTATTCTATTGAAAATTTATATCACTCTTTTAAATTCTGATTTATTAATATTTATTTATAAGTAATATAATTATAATATTACAGATTTGCCACACAATTTTGTTAAATCTATAATAATCTATATAAAGCTGTAAAAAAATTACCATATTATATGTAGGAAAATAATTTTGTTGAAGCATAATAATTTAGCGAGATATTGATCTGAAAATAATTTTGTTGGACCATCAAAATATTTATGTGGGAAACTCAAACATGACAAGCAATGCTGCAAAAAGTTTTGACATTTTTAGCAACCATTTCGATACCTATATAATTATTTTGATAGTCTAACAAAATTATTTTCAGATCTGTATCTAGTTATATTTTTAGATATTTCAGCAAAACCATTCTTTGCGGCAATTCTTAGTTAAAATCCCGAATAGTTCATGATTCTGCGATAAGATTAAAATCCGCCATAGCATTGTTTTTCCCTTTTCGGCTACTATCCGCCATACTGTTAGAAGCCCATTTATCAGCACAGTCTAACTATCTTCCACGAAGGTGTTAAATGTCTCTGTACACTCATAAATCTTGGTCTCGCCGGTTCTTCTTCTTCGTCATCGTGCGTATTCTTCTTTCCGGTCATCAGCAGTTTTTCATTTCTGAGAATGAGATCATCTTATCGATTGTGTTCATTATATTTATAATCAAACTTACTGTCCTGCATAATTTAATATAGGTTATGCAATAAAACGACATTCAATTTTTTAGGAATTAAATTCAACTAAATTTCTCGTATTTAATAAACATATCACGTGTGTTTAATAGACGTGCCTTCTGCTGCTCGAAAAATGTTAGATAAATAGACATTATAGCTGTTATTAAAGAAACAAAGCATTTCTTAAACATTATTTGCACGGTATACATTGCACTAGCAAGTTTCCTATTAAACATAAAATTATATGTATTGAAACATTTAAAATCTCTAAAACCTACTGCGAGTTTCGAATTTGCATAATAGTTAACACAACGTTATAAATTAAATGAGTCGATATACTTTAGATAGTTAGATCTTTTTTGAATTGGAAAAGAACACCGAAGTTTAACTTAAGGTTAAAAAACAGTGAGATGTTTTTAAAATGTGCAAATGAAATCCGATTTTTTTCGCTTGAAATGCAATTTATCTAAAATTATCTGAGATAAATTTTTTTATATAAAGTATAAATATGCTAACTGTTCTCCGTAAGGTAAAAATTGTTCTCCGTAATAAAACTTAACTCTCTGTAGTTGTAGAAACGCTGGAAGGGTAAAAACGTAAAGGTCTTGTACAAATACGCAACATTTATTTGTTGACTTGTCGTGTAAGGGCCGCTCGGCTAACTGGTGATTAAACACAAGAAAGGAGCAAAAAGAGTTCCTATTTCTATGTAAAAACATCGCAATCTTGGGTATCTCGTTTTTCGTATACTTCATCATGCTTGTGCTTTTTCAGAATTCAAACAGATTGTCAATGAGAAAAAATTATTGTGTTATAAACAATTTGTAACCCATTTTAACATTATTCTCATATTTACAATGCAGCGTTTCTAAATTAATTACATTCTTTCTTACGTCTGTAAGTATATAAATTATAAAAATATTATAGAAATAAAAAAATTACGAAATTATGGTCAAAAATTCAATAAAAAATTTATTCTAAAATAAATAATTGTGGATTCTCTCTCTTTTTTAAATGATTTAGCAGATAAATAATATTTAAATGATTTAGCAGATAAATAATATTCTTGTAATATAATTTTAAATTTGAAAGTAAAATAGAAAGGAATTGTATATTTGTTTAGTTCAGATATAGTAATACCAGAATAGTTGTTACTTTAAAATGCTGCATTGCGCTTCAGTATTTATTTCTAGCACAAATTATTCATGAATATTTGCTAAAGTGGTTAATATCATCCTATTATTTTAGTGCAACTAATTACGTTATAATGTCTTATATATGCTTTTCAAAGGAAATGTGTAGTACTTCTTTGCACTACGATGATAATCGCATCCAAACGTTCTCCGTCATAAACTGTTTGCACAACTTGTTACCGCTTCGCCTCGATGATGTTGACTGTAGGATGTCACACATTCTGCAAACAGTCCTACACGTTTCAGAAATGTTCAGTGATCCTAGACAGGACTCAACGGATGGTGCCTCGAAATCCTGAAGTGATAATTGAGCACGAGCTGGCGAAGTTAGTCGTATAATTAAGACACGCGATTAGAATATTAAATTTTGATTATCGCGACAATAAATCTCCGAAAATGCCAGCGTCAGAAACTGTCAAAGGACTTAAGGGACTCTCATGTAATTAGCAATGACTAAAATCGATTCCGCGATTACGTAGAACATAAATTGACAACTTTACATCAATATTATAATTTTCAAAACAGTACATCCCAGAAAAAAATATTATATATATATATATATATATATATATATATATATATATATATATATTTTATATATATATATATATAAAATATA
>Ga0157363_1005702_pt1 | contig 11641 bp, 3 predicted proteins | sample AttsexASBM1_FD_111477 | JGI IMG/M metagenome (GOLD analysis project Ga0157363, IMG submission 111477) | Fungus gardens microbial communities from leaf cutter ant in Ribeirão Preto, State of São Paulo, Brazil - Atta sexdens ASBM1 | ecosystem: Host-associated > Fungi > Mycelium > Unclassified ...
CGCAGGATTCTGTGGTTTCCAAGCGTGTTTCTCAACAAACTCGAAGTTATTCCGTCACTCGCGGAATTACCGATAGAGAAACCAATGCCGAAGTTTAGGAAGATAGTCGTATCGGCTCTAGTTAAGCCCTGGATTTTGGAAAGTACTTCGGAAGGATCGCAGTCACGTTTGTACGGAATCCTGCAACCGATGACCGGTTCAGCAAAGTTCGAGTCTTAAATAACATTACAAGAGTTTGACCGTGAAATATATCGAACTAAAAGGGAATCTATTTTGTACTTATATCATTTGGAAAATACGATTGCATAGTTGCAAAAAATGGTATATTTAATGAGTAGCATTAATTGTATACATTAAACTGAATAAACTTTAATAATTTCAAATAAATATTAAAAATCAAATTTTGTTGATTCCAATAATTTTTTGAAGAAGTTAATTTATCGACTTTAATCTTATATATATAATATAAAAATATAACTTATCATCAATATATTCTTATAAGTTATATCATAAATTTTTCTTAATAGTCATGTGTGTATATTTATAATATTATACAACTTTTTAAACTATTCAAATAAAATGATAATTCTTTGAAAAAACATATCAGTATATCTTATCTCTTGACATGCCTATTTTGTCAATGGATATGCACAATTTCTAACGGATTCAAGATATTCTGATAGTGTCAAGGTTGCCTTGAGATATATCGGATTAGAGCTATTTATGCGAACGGGAAATCGGTGATAACAGGATTTACGGAAATATCCGGATATCGTCTGACAAGATCTCGACTATTCCATTTCGCATTTCTACGTACTGTCATGATTATTGATAAAAATAAAATTGATAAAAATAGGATTTAAATGGATGGGAATACAAATTGGAGACAAACTTATCATATTAATAGCACTTGCACAGATATGCACGACAACACTCCTCTCGCATCATGATAGAAATTTGAGTTACATAATTATTCTTAAAAATCTATTCTTCTTGTACAATTCATCATGAGGTGAATACAAGTCTGATAATCACGGTCTTCAACGCTCTCTCTTTCTTTATGTCTAATATTGATCAAGTATTGTAGTAATAGACATAAAAATTACTTTCAAGCGTTATAATATATAATATTACATAGAATTTAGAAAATTATGTTCTGCTATACTTTGTGCGAGAAACGTTATACACTCTGCAATTATAATTATATATATTTAAAACTGAATATTTGATAATTAAGCTTTTGTAATTACGCTCATCTGCAATTTTTATCTTTCCAAAACAACATTCAGCTTTAAAAGAATGAAAGATAACAAAGGTAAGCTCGGTTTCCTCCCCCTTTCAATCCGTACCGAACGAAATGGAAGAAAAAAAAGAAATCGAACCGCGAGATTGCAGGGAATTGAAACTGCAGATATGGTTCACGAAGCATTATTGTGGAATCTTAAAGTTAGATAGAGCAGCCGGAAAGAAACTGCAGTAATATTTTTTTAATTCTAATTCATGTTAAAGTAAATTTAGGAAGAATATTGTTTAATGAAAAAAAGCTAATTATATAATTGTATTTAATATTTCAACCTAGAACACAAATCATCATGACATCAAAATTACGTCAAAATAGCTTCAAATAAATAAAATCATTAAATTCAATCATTTACGATTTATTTTAATATCATTTTGTTGTTGTGACTTGTTATTCTGTTTGAAAAATATAACAATTATACCGATTGCTTTAACTATTATTATTAAAAATAGCTTATTTGTTTCTTCTTAACATCTTATTTACATTATAAACTTTAAATGAAAAATTTAAGATTAAATTTCAAAAATAATTATACGATTGGACAAAATATTGTAAAAATAGCAATAATAATAATATATTAAAAGTAATATATTAAAGATAATAGGTATATTAGACACTAAAAATGTTAAAAAATATTTTTTACAAATATTAGGTGTAGTAAAAAGAAATCCATTATTTTTCCATTCAATTTCATGCAAAAATAATGGATTTCTTTTTACTACACCTAATATTAAGGCTCAAAATTTTTTTGAAAATGTCAATGTAATTAATTTTGAGAACTGACAAAAGAGAAATAATTTACAATATTTTATAGTATCAAGAATAAATTATTCTTTTATCATTTATATCTGTTGTATCAATTGAGATTTTTAACAATTAATCGTTCCAATCTACAATATCAGGAATCATCTTTTTTATATTGAATTTTTACTTTTTAAGTCTAAATAATCTCTATTATTAGTTTAACGTTTTCATTTTTTTATTTCCATCAGTATTCAATGCTTTCTTCCATTTTTGCTTCAATTTTAGATGTCCTATTCATTTATCGCAATCATGATTTGCATTTTTATGAAGTGTAAAAGTTCTTTTCTCAATCAAAAGTTTGCGCCAGATATATTATGAAGCTTGGAAAAGAATCAATGACAAACAAAATTAAATTAAAAGTATTAATCATCTAATCAAGCTTTAATGCGCTTAATTTTAAATAAAAATATTTAAAATTTTATTATAATACAATATATCATATTAAATTTATTCAATAAAAAAGAATTGTATATATTTTATTATTTTTATTTGTAATATTAAATTTTATATTTATATATAATATTAAATATTAAATTTTATATTTATATTTAATTTTATATTTATATATAATATTAAATATTATTTATAATCAATTATTACAATAATCGATTCTTTAAACGATAATGTTTTATTAAATAAAGTGAATTACATGAGAATTATCGTACGACAAATCGACTTATTACATTTTATAATAATTAGAATGTCAATCACGTAAGTTTGTGATTGCTCAGTTTTCACACTGAATTTCCGATATCGTTGAAGTTATTAAATTATTCTCGTTACGCTTTTCAAATATTAGCAAATTTCAATTTTGTCTCTCGCACATAGACTTTTTCTTGAAATATAGAGGATTATTCTTTCATTCATTATTTTAAAATTATCTTATACTCAATCTATTTTAAACTGTAAAATTAAATTAATATTATTATTGTCTATGAAAACGATCTTCAATTCCATAAAGAAAATTATATTAAATTTTCATTACTCTTTCCCCTCTTTCTCTCTCTCTCTCTCTCTCTTTCTCTCTCTCTCTCTCTCTCTCTCCTTCATATCTTTTATCTGTCTATTAAAAAAAAATATTTACACCAAAACTGAAAATTTCATGATCGTTACTTATTTTATCAGACATTTTTTATTTAATTATAGATTATTTAATTATGGATAATTTCATTTTTAATATTTTTAAGTTTAAATGTACAATTATTTAGAGAAATAAATCGAAAATATAATTTGCTTTAATAGCTGTTATACATTTATACGCCTCTTTAATTACACACAATAACACATAGACACACACACACACACACACACACACACATTCACACGCGCCCACGCGCGCGCGAACACATACACGCATACGCATACTTTAAATTCTTCTCATTTTTCTGCCATATTTCATCTTCTACAGTAATCTAAAATTTTTTATCCGAGGTTCTTGTCTCTTTCTCTCTTAGCGATTTTTCAAATATCTGGTCAAAAACTTTAATCCCATCATTCACCTTACTTCTTTAAGTGCGGTCTTTCATCTCAATTTTACCGTTTATCACATTTCTCTTCTTTTGTTCAACTTGAAAAGTCAGAATTGAATTTGACGCAAGTGAAAAGCATGCAAAGAGCTGACAAAACGAGCTAATTAAATTTTTATTTTCTGGTCTAAGATCGCCTCGCTTATTTTTTACATGTAGTTTTCAAAAGCTATCGATGCTTCAGTTTTTAAAAGCTATCGACACTATTTCAGTTCTTCAGCTCCTTCATCAGTGCATTTTATTAGAAACACGAGCGATTTTTCAATCGAAAAAATTAGTTTGCATTAGCGTACTTTATCATAATAGAGCGCGATTAATTAATCGAGAATACTAACCTAAAAGTTAGGTAAGCACCGAAGCTCTTCTGTGCATACCAATAAGTATCTAACATAGCGTTAGAGATAAAGCTTTACATAAGAATTAGTTAACAATATAAATCGAAAATAACTTGAACATTTTTTAAATTCAATTAAACAATAACATATTTTTTATAGAGCCATTTAAATTAATCACTTTTTGCGATGTACAATTAATATGAGTTGAAAAGACCCTCAACAAATTAAATTTCAATCATTTTATAGATACATTGTTATAATAGTTGCACAGATTAAAAATACAATTTTCAAATTATTGGATTGGTTAAAAAATTCGTGCCGTTTTTTAGCTCAGAATTGTATATAGAATATATATTTGTTGTTGTTATTATACCATTCAATAAAGCAAAGTTTTAGCTTTAAAAATTGATTTTTTTAAATTGCGATGATTTTTAACGAAGTTACAAACAATCAAAGTCAAAATGCTCCTTTTATTTAATTCGTGATAAAAAATCTTAGGGATATTTTTAAAAAACAATTTTATAGGGAAAATTTTAAGTTTTCACTTGGATAGAAAGCCGAAAATTTTTCCAAATTTTTTTTGAGCAAACGATAGACCCAAAGTTAGAAGAAAATTTCCATCTTTCTCAATTCGTAGTTTTCTCTATGTAAAAATTATCAAACTCACAGAAACTAAAAAATATAGTAATCTTTCGAAAATAGAGATTTTAATCTTCAAAATTGCTTTTTTTTAATTTAAATTTCGTTTTTGACGAAGATATTATAAATACAATTTTATGTTAAAAAATGGCACGAACTTTCTCAACCCAGTATCTCTTTAATAATAATAATAATACTGCAAATTTCTTGTCATTTTGTTAAAATAGAACAGTAATATTGAAGCGACAAATAATCTTATTTACACGACTCAAATGGAAAAACAAGAGAAAGATCAATTCTTTTGTCGTATAGGTGGAATCTGACATAAATTTCATCTCGCATGAGCTTTCTGGATTATTGATTCGAGGCATTTCGTGTCAATTTTTTTTTTCTTCTTTTTTCTGTCCATTTTGCTCTGCATCACTAGTAGTCCCTCGTTGCAATCAAACGCGTGAAATTAAATTCGATAGGAATCGAGGGATGCGATGCGACAGAGTAGATGAGAGGCAGAAACCTTTGTCATTACGGCCGAGTTGCAAATTCAATCGAATGACGGAATATATTGCTTCGCGTATATAGGTTTCATTATTAATGGCACTAATAGTTTTGTAAGCTTGATCTATGAGATTTCACTGTAAATATAAAAATTTTTTTCCCATTTTAAATAGAAGTAATTTTGTTATTCATTCATGACAGTCCTTACCATTCTGATTGCTTTCTTTTCCAATATGCAAAGTAGCAAAAGTAAACAAATATTCATAAATATTCGTTAAAATATATCATTAAGAATATTTGCAATTTTCAATATTTTTATATTTATTGTTTTATATATAAGCAAGATTAATTTTAATTTCTTCCATGAAACATTGAAGAGAATGATTTCCATTTCTTCTTTTGACGACAACATAGCATTACAAGCCATTACAATTAGCAATAATCACGATATGCTTTGCAACTGAGATAGAATTATTATGAAATTATAGCGGTTTAACTATCTATTCATTCATGTGTTTCATAAGCGAATTGACGAATAATATTCACAAACCGAAACTATGCATTTAAACACGTTTGCAATTATTTCATAGAAGACAAATAAGACAAATATTATCTGTATTGTGCATTATTCTATGCAATGTATTAATGTATTAATTAATCATTTATTCTTAAATATTTATATTAGCATATTTTGTTCTGAAATTTGCTATGAAAGAAAGATATGTACAATTCAAGAAGTTATAGAGAAAAATGCAACAATTATTTTCGTTAATTTACAGTAATTTTTAAATATTTTGTTTTTTACATTAGTCCCAGTTAATCATATTTTAATATTAAACAACATTAACATTAAAGCAAGTATATATTCCATAGAAAAGTTTTAAAAAGTAATTCTTTCATCCCATAAACAATAATAAAACAATCTAGTTATAAAGTTTCTTACTGATTATTAAATATTATTAAATATTATTAAGTAAAATTTCACAACATTATTTTTGAATAACGTTTTATTTGACAGCACACTAAGCTGTTAAAACCACAACGGAGTTTACCTACATTTAACCTGTTGCTTTAAAAATCATTTTTATTTTAACGTCTTACTAGCTCAGCATTCTTTAAATAAAAATACGAAGAATTTCAAAATTTCTATTCTTCAAGATATGCACATAAGAAAAGTTTTATTTGTAAAATTGTATCTTCTATCTTCTCAGAAGTATGCGTCTGCCTTCATATATCAATTCATAAACTGAAAAAATTACAAGAGAATAATGTTAATTGGTACAAATATTGTAAACAAAACATACGCATTGCAATTACTACTATGTACCTACTACGCGGATTAATAATACACAAATAAGATAGAAAGTGTAGGATTGGCTGTATTCATCATCCACAGGTGGTTTGTACACGTGACTCGAATGTTAGCAATGATTAATAATTACATTAGGGAAAAATATAGGATAGAAACACAAACATAAACGATAAAATGTGAATGAATAAAGAAGTTTTGCCGTACTGACATATAGCGGGGATATCACTCTGAAATTGCCTTTTTAATGTTGATCACGCGATCTTTGATTTCTTTTGACAAACAAGGGGTGACGTCAAAGGGCAGAACAAACATAACTAAGGATCACAAAATTTGAGAGGAAGATTGGAGATACATAAGAAAGTTAAAAATAAATAAGTATAATTTAAAAAGTTATATCATGTTTTTATAAAATTTTCTCTACGTTTTTGTAGAGTGTATTTTTATTTTAACGAAAGTCACTTAACACTGATGAATTGTTTCAAACGCAAGTGGTAAACTCGATATTGTTATAATTAATAATCTTAATGAAATAAACTTCGTATATCATGTTAATTAAAATATTTGACCGCTAAATACACTTCATTTATGTCTATATAACTTCAATTATTCTGGTACTTTACAAGTGTATTTTTTTATAAGTTTGTCGGAAATTATGCATTTTATCAACTTTTAAGTGCTCTGTACATAAAAAAATTTAAAAGACTAATATTAAAGCTATAATAAAAGGGAAAAAAAGAATATAAAAAAATTAAATATATATGATGTAAAAAAATGGCGTTAAATCTATATATTATCAAGAAATGAAAAAAATAATCAAAAGCACAGGTAATATCGCAAAAAATAAAACACCTCTAAAATTTTGCGAATAAAAAGATAATAAAATATTTATAAAGAAAAAGATCTTCTTGAAGTTATGTCGTTAAACAAACGTATGTAATAAGTCGAAATCTACGTAAAATGGCGAATCATATTATTTTCTCTAGAGATTCAAAGACTGCCTGCAGTGTGAAACAAGGTGTAGGGTTTCCAATTCGCGGAAGGCTAAAAGGGAAAACGAGCTAGGGAAGTAACAAAAAATATAGACGGCTATTAAGGTCATGCGCCACCCTTCGGTGTTCCAGCTGGTTTAATCCTCAGACTCTGCACGATTGCGGAGCAATAAGATTGTTAACGCAGTAAAAGCTGTTCGTATAGTCAAAGCTCGGGCTGAGTCATATTAAATAAACAAACTTTATATGGAAAAACTGTTTAGAATACTACTTATCACGTTCTAACATTGGTTAATAATTGGTTATAACGCTACAAATACATTTTTCCGGGACAAAAAATAATATATATAATATTAATTTACTTTAAATTAATTTACTTTAAATTTACTTTAAATTAACTTATTCACTTGAAATTTATCTTATTTGAAGATTTATATGTCTATTTTAATTGTTTAAGAGATTTTATTGCTTTACTATAGAGATTATAAAGTTGTATATTTTACAATAATTCTACAATAATTTTTTATTGTTTTATAAAAATTAGTCTAATAGTTTGAAAATATAACTACATTTAATACATAAATAAATAAAGTATAGCTTTTATTTTATCTTTTTGAATCTAGATGTTTTTATTTTTATTTAATTTAAACATTTCTTTAACTTTAATAACAAGTATTTTTATATTATCTGGAGAATTCCGTTAGATTTAATATGAATCCTTCGATGAAAAGCAATTCTGGTTTAGCAGGGATTAATAATAAAACAGAAATAACGTGCTCTGCATTTTATTCAGATATATTGGATGTTCGTATAAATGCAGGGCAGCGAATCGATATCTCATGCAGCAGTAATGGATATGATAACCAAAGAAACGTTGTAGAAGCATACTGCTAATAACCGTTTTGCACTGTGAATAAACGGTATGAACATTTGCTCTGAAACGCGATAAATCGACTCTATAATGTATCACCGATCACAAGCGTGAGACTTGGTGAAAATATGTGACGTCATAAATCCTGGTAAACAAAACGTAATATCGTTCATTCGAAGAAGTGAAACTAAAAGACGAGAACTGAAAAATAAAACAAGATGACGACAAGAGTGAAGCAAAGAACATTTCATTCCATTTAGAATATTGGCATGTTTATCTGATCCTATATTAGGATTTAATCAATGCGGTCTCCAGTTAACGCCTCTTTAAGCGATGATTGGCTGCATTTGAGGTTTGCGAAAGAGTTATAATAGAAGTGAATATAAGAGTGTAGAAAATCGTCAGTATTAAGCCTGATGTCCATGATGCTAGAAATCAGTTCGAGATCTCAGAGAAAAAAATTAACAAATTAAATTTGAACAATTTGATCACATGACCATTGCGATTGGACAATTCTTTCTTCATCCGAGGTTTCGATTGCTGATTTCTAGCATCATGGACACAAGGCTTTATGCAAGCAGATGCATTATCATCCTACGTATTCTCAGAGCTATAGATAATTAGTGGTTAACGGACCGATCGAGCAATAGAGGAATGTTAAAGGGTCTGTGCAGCCATGAATTTCAGAGTATTTAGCGTGTTTTGTGTTGATTTCGATGGAACCGATTTCAACGGAATTAATTCGAGCGTAACGTGCTGATGCGTGAAGATTGTTATGTTACGAGCACAAGGGAAATAGTAGTGAACTGTAGTTCCCGCGGGATATGCACAAAGTTGAAAATTGTCCATTCAGATTGGTATAGCGCTTTTGTGATGCATGGAGTACGAGCGATAAGTACGCCGTTCAAATCGGATATTTTCGCGAGTGGATCAGGTCATTGCAAAGCCAAACAGTGAGAATTGCAATAACATAGTGAATACAGATTGTAGAAAAAAAAATGTACGATCGATCTTTTACGCGTTTGTCATCAGCCGGAATGGAAAATAAATTGTAAGAGCATAAAAGAACATGTTAATACTTAAATTATGCATATTAAAATAAATATTTGAATGATTAATTCTATAATTAAATATCATAAATATTTAACGGTTTTCCTAGAATTAAAAGAACAAAATCATACTTATAAGACGGATATTTCTGTTATTTAAAATATTAAAAGTTAGTATAACAAGGAACTTAATTTTTTAAACATTCAGGTTTTAAATTAAAAAGAGAAACCCATAGGAAGTGAAGACATAGAATACTTTTAGTGTTTTTACCTTTCAATTGTACGTCTTCAACAACATTCTGGCACATTTTAATTAATAATATAAATAGACATAAGAGAGAGTCCGATGAAAGTTTTAAATAAATAACGCAATGTTATGAATAAAATAGCGACATTCGAGACTTTGACTTGCAATTAGTCATATTCATTCGCATAACGTCATCGATGATCCTTTTTCGGATCAATAGATATGTGATACCTCTGTGAAGCCGCACAAAGGTGCGAACGCGCGATCTACTTGACAGTGATCGATGTGGCAGTGGTGTCAGTTCGCGACATAATCATCCGCGCCGACTACGAAGATCCATTCCTGCGGACGCGTCACGACGTTCCTCCGGAATCTGCGAGAGAGGAAAACGGAGACGAATACGCAGGGCGACGTAGAGTGGGATATTCTCCAGGATCGATCTTAGCTCTGAAGATGGAAATCAGGTCATTCTCGATCAAAATTGGACGCATCCACGCGTCGCACGATCTCCGTCGCATGAGGTGGAAGCTGCGTTGATACTCACGACCGATCTGCTTCGCACTTGGTCAAAGGATATGTATTTATTTAAGTCAACGTGTTATTGGTCGTTCGATCATGCTGCAAATGAAGTGGCCTGAGTTATTGTCACTCGTCAGTTGTTTCACTATCGGATTCAGCGCAATATATTTCTTCGGATTCATTATAACGAAGTCGAGCTCGCCGAGTTGCGTGAATTATCTATCTCAATGAGAGAAAGTTCGCCAACTGTGATGAAGTGCCACGATTTGTTACAGTTCCAAGAATCGCTACAACGGTACATGCGTCGGCACTTGGTCACGGAACGAGACTGGCAGCGATCTTTGGAACAGCTGTTTAGATGATCGATCGACGTGTAAGCTACCCTCGCTAGTCGGCGAGAATCGGAAGATCCATCGGCGGCTTCCCACGCGGACCGTATCTCGCTCTTCGTCGTCGTATCGCTGACTACGGCACACTCGGCTCATTCCTTCTCACCTCCTCGCCACCCTCGCTGCTCACGTGACTAGGAAGTTTCACTGGCGCAGTGGAGACGCTTGGTTGATCCATGCTGTGTACGATCTTTCGATTCGCCACAGCTTTTCCCGGGCACTTTGCGCGCTGAAAAACGGGCTCAACGGTCGAGATCACTGAAGCCCCTTCAACCTTTGATGGTCTTCAAAAGACGAAAGGAAGTCCCAGAATGCTGCCAGTTGTACACAAGCAATTGGAGTGCACAAAATAAGGGACGTAACGAATTGCCGGGATGCGACACTTTCACTTTGTTCTTTGCTGTTTTGACACGTGCACCCTTACGATGAATGCGACTTTATGAAACCTTCCCATGACACGTGTATGTCCAAAGACGCGCACATCGAAGAAGAAATTTAGAGACGTAAGCCCTGATAAGTACGACGCGAAAATGTGATAAAAAGAGAAGCAAAAAAAATAAAAACAAAACAAGATATAGATGGAAAGACTGAGAAAAAGAAAAGGAAAAAAATGGAAAGAGAAGAAATAGAAGGAAGGTAGAAAACGAAGAAGGTGATGAAGAGGAGAGATATAGGAAAAAGGGACGGCTACCACCCCCGTAGCCTTCGATTTTCGGGAGGAAAGTGAAGGCCACAGACACCGCCCAGCCAACCGCCCGGGTGTGCCAACACGAAAAACCACCCCCGTGGTGTGTTCCACGGCGGATGGCCCGAGTAACACTATCGCGCATGTGCTCGGTCGCTATGGATACCGCGACAGATACGCGCCGACGGTGGCGGTCCACGGTACTTTAAGGGTCGCCAGGACTTTCGCATACAATAAATATATCGAGGTTCAGAGCTATAGATGATGGATTTCTCTCATCTCCTTCGTGTCATCCTTATTGTATTAGAGTTTGTACTTACATTCTGTTGTACTTAATAAAAGTATGAGACAGTTTTTGAATATCAATGCAATACGAAGAGAGTGGAAAGGAAAGGATGAAGGGATAGGAAAACAATGGTGCAAGAGTAACATACGGTCTGCGTTCTGCGGAAACGTTTAACATGGGCGAGGCCAGCGAATA
>Ga0157363_1005703_pt1 | contig 11641 bp, 4 predicted proteins | sample AttsexASBM1_FD_111477 | JGI IMG/M metagenome (GOLD analysis project Ga0157363, IMG submission 111477) | Fungus gardens microbial communities from leaf cutter ant in Ribeirão Preto, State of São Paulo, Brazil - Atta sexdens ASBM1 | ecosystem: Host-associated > Fungi > Mycelium > Unclassified ...
GAGGCGAGTAAAGATCGTACCTCATCTGGCTTCAACACCACCCCCTCTTTCTGTAACATGAGTGATTCAGAGTCTGATGGGCAGGAGACACTATTCTTCTGATAATGGCTACAAGGCGATAGGCTGCAGCGTCTTGAGTTAGAGGCACGGACTGTGCAATCTGGGTCCTGTCGGAGTTCGGCAAGCCGGGCCGCTAATAGAATGTGCACAAGAGGCTCATTCGAGGCTCACAGATTATGTTAGAAGTGATCCTATCATAGTTGGTGTGGACTTAATTTACAGTTGTCCACAGGTGAGTCATTATCTTATTACAAGATTCTCACAGCCTGGTGTTGGAGAGGAGTCGCACTGCGACTACTGGTAGGGCATTGCCGGCGAGTTTTGTTTCTATTTTTATCTTCTTATCTATCATGTTCTTTTTCTTATCTTCCTCTTCTGGGCAAACACATTTATGTTGCATTTGCCATCTAAATTTCATGACATGCCGACATCTGGTATGATAAAGAACTATATAGTATTAAATGCTACATATAAAAGGATCCTTGTGATCAGTGGCTACACCTCAGTTGTTCATGCTATCTCCATGAGACTGAGATGAGCCCATATTCTAGTGAATCATCTTCATAGACTACTGACTACATATACTAGTTTGTACATCCAATAGGTATGAATAATACCTCAGTTGTTCAATGCTATCTCTGTGAGACTAAGTTTGTACATCCAATACCTGGTATTCAGAAAGTGGGATTTATTAGTGACCAGACTTGTTACGACCTTAGACTTGGCTCAGGTTGCAACTTAGGCAAAGACTTGAGTAAGATAGTAAGAATGAGTTAATTGGTAAAGCATAAGGATACAAGACTGTATCTACAACTATATATACCTATTGACAATGAGGATATTGTTACAATTCAAAGACCTTAGAGTGTTGTGGCAACCACTTATCACAAAGGACAAATGATCTACAACGAGTAAATCTCTTAGGTAGATATATTGTGGGAAGTTCACAAGAGAATTCAACAAGGAGTCTCTGCTAAATTAGAGTCCTATATATACAGAATACACATGGTCTGTGCTACATCCTCATATCCGCCTCATTTCTTACTCAAGGCCACCATGTTGTATACATGTGTCCTGACATCATCTTCCAGATCCTTCTACTATGTTCTAGGCTTATGATGTCACATCATGTGACATGTCATGTGACTGCAATGTCATGTGCCTCTTCATCATCACTAAAAAGAAAAAGAAATTCAAAAGAAAAAGAAATATAAAATCAAGAAAAATAGATAAAAGAAAAAGAAAAATGTTAGTGTCCAAAGCATTCCATAACATAAAGTGGGTCAATAAAGAGAAACCTTGTATTAGGGTCAAACACAAGAGAACACAATAGAGAACTCTGTACACCTTATATACTGAAACCCATGGTCTGTGCTACTCTACTTCTAGCCTACCCTAAACAGCCATATGTCTGCCTTAAGGTTAACATATGTTATACTTACTGTATGACATCATCCTTCCAGAATCTTCTATGTTCTTCCAACATTATGTGACCATGATTGTGACTACATTATGTGATATGTGATAGTTTGTGACAGTGTGACATCACCTAACCCTAAGTTCCCAAAATAGAAAATAAAGAAAAAGAAAATAGGAATGAAAAGAAAAGGAAAAATAATTAGAGTTCACTGTCTTCAACTCTGACAGATATCATGTGGTGAACATATGTAAGTGATGTCATCAAACATGAGGAAAAGATAAGAAAACAATACCTGCTACATAAGGTGCTGACTGAGACAACTACAGTACAGCTGATCATTATATCACAGAAGAAACAATCCTTGACTCTATAGTCCATGCTGCAGCAATGTGTTAGACATGAGAGATTGATTGTAACAAGACTAAGACTAAGAATGTTATGATTTTATTGGGATAGTACAAGTAAACTTGAAGAAAGGAATATATTACATCATATATCATATGAGGTGGAACTTAGATGTCTTAGTCTCAGTCTTATTAAACATGGATTATTACATTAAGCATGTTATGATCTAAAACCCTTAGAGTTGGATAATAGAACAACTCTTGTATTGAGTAACACAAGAGAACTCAATAGAGAACTCTTCTATAAACTAGTCTACCTTATATAGTCCTACAGATGGTCCGTGCTAATTACTGTGCACCCTACCCTAAACAACCATGTGTAGCCCATGAGGCCAACATGTGGTATCCATGTTGTATGATGTTATCTGTTCTCGAATCTTCTACTAAATTCTCCCAAGTCTCGTGATCTGTCTTGTGACTACACCATCAGGTTGTGACTGATGTGACAGTGTGACCAATTAACCCTAACCCTAGTTGTTCTAAAAATAGAAAAATAGAAAAATAAAACAGAATGAAAATAAAAAATGAAAAGTGAAATAGAAAACTAAGTCCACTGTTTGTGAACTTGACAAAGCATACCATGGCAACATGCTTGGACTACTACCATAAAATTTACATATTAGAAATATGTACTCAGTCTAGACATAAAGGTATGTGAACAACTATATTTTACACCTATTAGAGGTATGTACTAGATACTACTATTAGTCTAATTCTTTTACTAAATAAGTCTAGTAAACTCACCTCAGTCCAGACACAAGGGTATGTGAACAACTGAGGTTTGTTGTTCTACTCTAGGATCCCTTTATAAGTAGGAATATAGAAAATACAAACTATATAGTTGGGGTCCAAGCATTCATAAAAACTATATACCAGTAGCCCAAGTGTGATCTTGTAGTCCATCAGACTGTAAGCAGGTATGATCAGATTTACAATGCCATACTTCAGCTAACAATACATTATCTATTTTTATTTTTTGTTCTACATGTTATAAATTTGAAAATTCACAGAATATCCACCTTAGTTATATTTTATATTCCAGAACTCTCTGAGATATTTACTACTTTTTAGGTTATAGGCTCTGGACTTACACCACCAATTTTTGCTGATAAGGATAAGTTTGATAGTATAAACTGAATGGCTTGAAGCAAATTTATTCACACTACCACCTAAATAAAAGGTATATTCAGCTACTTTGATGGATCCACTAAAGACCCATCAGCACCAACATCTACTACATCTCTTATATCAACACTAGCAGCTACTAGTAATACTACATCTACAAAAACTAGCACAATATCAGTTCCACTACCACCTAATGAGATACCATGGGACTCACTGAACTTATCTATTGTAGAATAGAATATCTAAAATGCTTAAACCAGAGGTTTATTGATCTATAACACCAAAAACTCTATTGGATTAGATATTAACATTTGCTGGTACTGCAGCAGATATCTGGCAGTCATATATCAAGGAATATAAAGTAATATCTGATATGGCATGTCAAAATACCAAACAGGAATTGTAAAACATAACTTACTCAGACAATGATGATTTTCCAAACCATATTACTCTCATGTGCAACAAGTGGACACACAAAAATGCTTTGGGTATTACAATATCTAATACCAACTTCAAGACTATCATTCTTAACTCCTTACCACATCCATAGGACCCTGTAGTTACAGCACTTTATGAAAATCAATTATCAATATCTCAACTACAAGTTTGATAGCTTGAAGTTAGTTGTGATTGTGTCACTAATCCAATACAAAGTATTATGGCTCTTTATACATCTACCTCCAGATACAAAGATAAAAACTAACTTATCTGTAATAATCCCAACTGCAACTGTCATAACCATACCATTGATGTCTATTATTAGTCTAGTGGTGGTAATTCCCATCTAGTTTTGGAAAGAAAGGGAGTGCAAAAGAAAGTGCCACCAACACTTGCCAAAATAGATTCAGAGAAACACCATCCACAAACATGACCACAACTACAAAAATAAATGAGTAACAAGCCTTTGTATTTATGATAATAAGAGATATCTATCTTAAGATACTTGAACCACCACCATCTTCTTTTCAAAATCCCACTCCTAATGTCATACTATTTCCTAGCTCCATTAAATGTATCAAGCAGAGGATAGATAAAGGGATAGAAAACAAGTATCTAGGAAATAGTTATCTAATGAGCCAATTGTGCTTTAGACTAATATGAATATATTGATACAACTCACTAAAGAAAGGTCACTCAGCTGACAGGGATTTCACTTTCACTATATTTGGAAGAGGATTAGTCCAATTCTCAACAAAGATAAATGGAGTCAGCCAAAAGATCATCTTGAATAATGCCCTACATACTCCCAATTTACACTCAAACTTGATATTAGTCTCTAAACTAGGTCTAAAGAGTACTCAAGTGAACTTCACTAAAGATAGCATAGTTGTTACAATCTCAGACGACTGTCCAATTATGTCAGCCACTTGTTTTGGACAACTTTATGCTGTAAGTATTCTTGAATCTCCTCCTATTTGTTATGAGATGTTTAAACACTAACAATTTTTATTTTCTTTTATCTTATTTTTTTGATTTTACTTTTCATTTCATTTATTTTATTTTCTTTTGAAGGACAATGAAGAGGCACATGACAAGGAGGTCACATGACAGGTCACATGATGTGATGTCATAGGCCTAGAACATGGTGGAAGAATCTAGAAGATGACATCAGAGCACATGGAGTATACATGGTGGCCTTGAGTAAGAAGTGAGGCAAATATGAGGTTGAAGCATGAACAATAGGGCAGGTCTAATTATTAGTAGCATGGACCATGAGACATTTGTATAAATAGGACTCTAATTAAGAAGAGACTCCTTGTTGAGTTCTCTTGTGAATTCCCCACTTGATATTCCATTCTAAGAGATTTACTGCCTTGTGCAGTCATTTGTCATTGTGATAAGTGGTTGCCACAACACTATTTCTTATTAGACTTACATTTAAATGGAGGGCTGTGAGTTTTAACACATGGTACTAGAGATTAATCCATATAAAAAGCAACAATATCTGTTCAATATTATCAAATAAACTAATAGATGGTTTAAATATTTATAGAAAGCTAAATATAGAAGATCTTTGTGAAGACTGCATTTTCAGCAAAAATACAGCTCACTCATTCAATGATACCAGACAACCAGAAGCATATATTCTTGAATGTATATATATTGATATTTAGAGACTAGTACCAGTACAGTCAGCTGGAGATGCTGTTTACTTCATAACTCTAACAAATAGCTTCTTCTCTTATTAGACTATAGCCTTCTTAAGTGAAAAGTCAGCAAATACTACACAGAGAGTTTTTAAAGCCATAATGTTTGGAAGAAGTATAGAGTAGAGAATGGAATTAAGTTTGAGTTTACTATCTCTTATGTTCACTAGCAGAATAATGTTACTGAATATAGCATATGTACTATTCTTGATGTAATGTGATCAGTGATGGTAGAGTTGGAGCTTCCACTCAAATACTGGACAGATACTGTATAGACTGTTGTTTATGTGAGAAATTTTATATCTTCTACAAAATAGCTAAAGAAAATCCCAACCAAACTTTGGACTAGATAGTGACATGATATATTCTATCTTTATTCATTTGGTGCAATAGCATATGCCTATGTACCATTGAACTTAGGATTGTCAAAGCTTAGTCATATATCAACCAGAGTTAACTTATTGGGATATTGGAAGGAAAGGCTACAAACTTCTTAATCAAAGAAGAGGTACTATCTTCAAATTGTGAGATGTTATCTTTGAGGAAGGGACCACTCATATTGCTATACAGCCCAGACCATCTGTTTTCTCTAATAATGATGATCAATTTAGATATAAGCAAGATAATATACCTATGGCCAGTAAACCAGTTGAAAATAGCAATTATAACAGTCCTAAGATTGCAATTTCCTTTCTAGTAGAGCATAATACCTAAACCTGTTATTATGCAAAATTTGTATAAGAGAACAGCAGAGTCATCCCCTTCAAATGATGATCCTAGACAAAAGAGCAGTGAGGCTATAAACAATGAGAAAGATAGATTAGACTTACTGCTCACTATAAGAAGAACCTGCTAGAAACACTAACTATCTATATGGCTGTAGAAGTTCCAAGAATATCTGTAACATACAAGTATATATCTGGCTGACACTGATTCTTGGGTTTCTAAGATATATTATGAAGCAATGATAAGATCAGACCTATAGTAGAAACCAATGAGTAAGGAAATAAAGATGTTAAAAGAGCATAGGATCTTCAAGATCATTCAGAGACCAGTAGATAAGAATGTTGAATCCAAATAGATATATGCTCTAAAATGGTGAGAGAATGGCACATACAGTAGCTAAGAGTTTCACTCAGATTCTTGATGAAGATTACAATGAGATATATGTATCTGTTGCAATACTAGAGTCAGTCTGGTTGATTTGTGCAATAGCTCCAGCACAAGGCCTCCACCTGTAGCAGATTGATTTTATATTAGCACTTTTAAATAGTGACAACAAGTTTGAGATCTACATGAAGCAGCCAAAGGGTTTTAAAGAAGGTGGAGAGAAATATGTCTAGAAGCTCCTCAAAACCTCATATAGAACCATGCAGAGAGTGTATGACTGGGCTGAGAATCTTGACTATACATATAAAGGCCATGGGTACTATAAATCATAAGCAGACCCACAAATTCAGCCACAGATTATTGATAATGAACTCATACTTACCTCAACTTGGACAAACAATATCCTGGATACCTCATTAACTAAGAAAGATGAAATTTTAGCCAATTTAGAACTCAGTACTAGCTATGAAATAAAAAATATTAGAGAGGTGAAGCTTATTCTTGGAATGTGTATCAACAAGAACAAGGAAACTGGTGATATAACATTATCTCAATGTACTTACAGTAAGCAGATGCTATAATGTTTTTATATGACTGAGTGCAAACTAGCATCCACATCATTACTATCAGGAATCATGCTAACTAATGATAATAGTCCCAGTTTACCAGAGGAAACTAAAGAAATAGAAGATATTCCATATCACAAAGCACTTGGATCATTAATGTGGCTTCAAGTTACTACTCATCTTGATCTTTTCTTCCTAATCAATCTTCTATCATGCTTTGCTCATAACCCTGGAAAAGCATACTGGAATGCCCTCAAACAAGTCCTATGATATATAAAAGGAATACTGGATCATGGGATCACATACTATATTAATAGAAAGCTAAACCCCATAGTTGCATCAACTTTGATTTTACTGGTGATAAGGACATACAAAGATCAACAGAAGAAAATATATTTCTTGTTGCTGGTGGACCAGTATTTTAGGAGACTAAGCAACAAGTAAACAGTTACAATATCTACTATAGAGACAGAGTATATAGTCTTTACACAAACCACTTGACAAACACTTTAGCTTACTAAGTTTTTTGATAAGATTGGTCTCCTAACAGCTATACCAGTTGTAATTCATGTAGACAACAATAGATTTATTTCAAACAGTACAAATGACAATAATTATTGATGAACTAAACACATTAACATCAAATACCACTTCATTGAACAAAAAACAAAGCTTGGACAAGTAACCTTTAATTATATTCCATCTGCTGAAAGTGTTGCTGATCTCTTTACAAAATCACTACCATAAGATACTATACTAAAATTTGTCAAGGCACTAGGACTGCACAAATATCAGAATGCAATGATTCAGGAGGAGTGTTGAACATGAATTATTACATCAAGTATACTATAACAACATACTTAGACTACTACTGTAAAATTTACATCATCTATTTTTATTTTTTTGTTCTACATGCTATAAATTTGAGAATTCACAGAATGCCCATCTCAGTTGTATTCTATATTCTAGAACTCTCTGAGATATTTACTACTTTTTGAGTCTGATTACTAATAAACTTTGTCTTTCTAATCACTAGTCTGCAGAGATTTCATAATATAAAACTGAGACTAGAATTCTCTTGATACTATATATGTCAATATCTCATTTCTTATTCTTTAGTTTAGTTTTTTCTTTTTTAGACTCAGGTAAAAGTATAATATGATATTACATATAATGATAACAATATTACAAAGTATGACAAAAGTATAACATTTTAACAGTCACAGTCACATATAGACTAACAACTAAAGTATATAAAGTAGACTATCTTGTTATTATAGTACACTTATATTTTATTTTGAATTTCTTTTCCTTTTTACTGATTTTATTTTTATTTTACTTTAACTTGAAAAGAAGATAATAAAGATTAGGTATATAACCATAGTTATATGAAATACTACATAATATAACATCATAGAAGTATATGATAAAACTCATGATCATGATCACTTGTTAAGGAAGAATAGAAAAGTCACTTGAATAAATGATATTAATAAGCATGGCTATTGTCAGAGTTGTAAACAATAAACTTGACTTTCTTTTCTTTTCTTTCTCTTTTATTTTTCTTTTCTATTTTTCTTCTATTTTAGTTTGGTTTTTATTTTTATTATTATTATTTTGAACTTGGACAAAAAAGTGTAATGTGACATTATATGTGATAGTCACATGTTACAGTCACACAATCACATAACACAAAGAAGATTATAGAAGATTCTGAAATAAGTGATATTATACAGTATAGCAATAATATATTAGTCTTATAAAAAGCATATAGACTTTAGGGTAGGTTAGTTATAGTGTGCACACAGACCACAGTCTGTAGTATATAATGTAGATTAGTTCATACTTAGATAGAGTTTTATTAAGTTCTCTTTCATTACTCAATACAAAAGTATACTTTTATCTTATTTTTAAAACCTAAGTTATAATATATAGCATATCATTTGTTCATGGAGAAAGCATAAATATTAGGATAGGGTTATCTATCAATAGCATAAACTATATAGGACTTATATATATATAGTATACTAATAAACCAAGAACTTTTTGTTGAGTTTCTCTTATTAAATTTACTAAACAAATCTAACTCCTAAGTTTATTATTAAGTATATATTATTGTTTCTTCATCAGTAGTTGCTACAACAGTAGGAACTTAACTCTATTCAAGAGCACTATAACATATGGCTCCCTCACCATTTACTCACTTTTTATTCTCAATATGTGACTAACATAGTATTAAGACAGCTATATTATGACTTAAGTCTCAAAGCTAAGACAAAAGATATACTTTTGTATTGAGTAACACAAGAGAACTCAATGGAGTTTCTATTACAAACTAGTCTATCTTATATACTACAGACTGTAGTTTATACACATACTATAGCTAACTAACTAACCTACTTTAAAGTCTATATACTTTTTATAAGACCAACATGCTGTTGTTATGCTAGATAATATTACTTACTCCAGAACTGTTTACAACCTTCTCTATCAGATGTGCGAAGCTTGGATTCTATTTTTTTTATTTAAATTTCTTTTCTTCTTAGATCTAGGGTTAGGGTTAGAGTGACATCACAATCACACTGTCACACATCAGTCACATCAGATGACATGGTCACAGTAATGGTCACATAATTATGGAACACAAGAAACAAGATAAAAGGTTTAAGAACAATAATGTCATATAATATGTACAATGTATGTTGACTTTATGGCTGACACATGGTCTTTAGGGCAGACTAGAAATAGTTGAGCATAGACCATCACTAGTTAGTATATATAGGTAGATATATTATATTAAGAACTCCATCAAGTTCTCTTGTGTCAATCCAAATACAAGGTTCCTTTCTTTGATTAACTCTAAGGTTATTGAATTGTAACATTCTCTGTATCATATAATGATATAACCCATTACTGTGATCTATGTAACAATCCTGTAACAGATGTTATATCTATTATATCTTGTAATATATATGACTATCATATATAAACAAAGAAATAAAAGAGAAACAAAATAAGATAAAATCAAGTTCATTATTTGTAATTTTAACAAGCTAAACAAAATTTATAGAGTGGGTAAAATTTTACAATTTCTAAGAAAATCTAAGTTTTATTGATAGAGTATACTAACAATATAGCTTACCTTCAGGAAAACCTAAGAGAACAGAGTTGTCAGAAATCTTCTGAATGAACTTAGTTATTTTCTATTTTTCTGGTTTTTTATAATTTCTCTTTTCTTTTATAGTTTAGTTTTCTTATTTTTTTCTTTGGACTTAGCTAATAGTGTGATATTACATCACATATGTGTTACATGTGTCACTATTGCAGTCAAACAGTCATGTAACTTGGTAGAATATCATAGAAACTACTAAAAAAAACTTTGTAATAGCTTTAGTATAGGTTAGATATACACAGACTGGCTCTTAAAGTAGAAAGTTTATTGAGTTCTCTTATATCACTCAATACACAAGTATTTTTGTTGCTTTGACACTTGTATTCAAGTCATAACATGTTAAAGCAACTAAGTTAAGTCTGTAAAGTTTCATAGAGTTTATGATCTTTAGAAAAACCTAATATATTAGAACAACTATGTTAGATGTGGTTCATGTCTCATTATCTAAGATCTGTTAGTGAGCTCTTGAAAGTCAGATTGGCAAGCATATATTATCCAGATATGTAGAATATAAATGTCAAAACAACTTTAGCTTCAGTATTACAACTTAAATCTCAAAGTATTAAGATAAAAGAGAAATCTTATATTAGGTTAATACAAGAGAACTTGATAGAGTTTCTAGTATAAAGTATCTACCTTATATACACTGGATAGTGGTTTATGCAAGATTAAGACTAACCTACTTTAAAGACTATATGTTATAATTCAAACCTTGAAGTATTAAAATAAGAAAAGAATCTTGTATTGGATTAATACAAATGAACACAATAGAGCTTCAAGTACAAGTGTCTATCTTATATACACTTGGCTAATAGTCTGTGCTGAACTAGACCTAGCTTACTCTAAAGGACATATATACTATATACTATTGATATATGATATAATATTATTATTTTGGAACTTTTTATATCCTTTTATAACACATAATTGTGTAGGCCCCAGTAGCCTAGTAGTTTCAATCACTAAAGACCTGGTGAGAGCACTTGAGTGAGTGTTCAAAAGGTTGAGGGTTCAATTTCCTCCAAATGCAAATATCTTAACTTTGTGACCATGTGGTAGTAATATCATATGGCAACCACTGGGGTTCTTGGTTCCTATAATTGGTGTATACCATAGGACTAGTGAGCATTACTGCTGCCAGGATGCAAGGTTTAGTAATAAACTTCCTAGGGGGCAGGATCCTTGGATCTTGCAAGGCCAAGTAGTCAGACTAGTTCTCATTGTGAGCACTATGTCTGGTGATACCTGTAACTGGGACTGAAAGGATAGGTCAATATAAGATGGGGAACAAGGGTAATAACAATCCGATCCTGGGGAGTTGATTGGTTAAAGGCTCAGCCTACTGTTTGGCATAAACCCATCTAGTTGGATCAGATTCTGGGGGGCTAATTGGTTAAGGGCTCAGCCCACTGTTTGGTATAAACCTGGCTGGTAAAGCTAGGATAGGAACAGAACACCCTGCACCTCTAGGTTGTATGACTTAGAGGTAGTTAGTCACACTGTAGAAACAACTTCTAGTCCAGATCTGTTCTGGAGCACTCACTAGGTTGGCAGGTGGCAAGGCAGTGACTCTGGACAGGTTGGGGATCCGCACCTTATAGGTATAAGTGAACCACCTGCTAGGGGACGGGAAGATA
>Ga0157363_1005704_pt1 | contig 11640 bp, 7 predicted proteins | sample AttsexASBM1_FD_111477 | JGI IMG/M metagenome (GOLD analysis project Ga0157363, IMG submission 111477) | Fungus gardens microbial communities from leaf cutter ant in Ribeirão Preto, State of São Paulo, Brazil - Atta sexdens ASBM1 | ecosystem: Host-associated > Fungi > Mycelium > Unclassified ...
CCGAAAGGAGATAATGGAAAAATCGAAGACGGCTCTGATAGCTATACCGACAATAGAGTTCCAAAAATGTTTCGAGAGCTAGATCAAGCGCTGGCATAAGTGCGTTGCAGTCGATGGGGAGTACTTTGAAGGGGACAATATAATATAATACTTTTGATGAATAAAACTTGTATTTTGAATTTTCTGAATGAATTCCGGGAACTTTTTGATCAAGATAATATGTATTTAAAACTCGTAAAAGAATGTACAGGAGAATATGGCACAAACCCTAAATTTCCGGATTGGAACTGGAGAAATCTTTATCTGAATGAAAAAAGGTTATTTTTTAATCTGTTTCATAAATCTTTATTTTTTATCATAATTCTCATTTTTAAATTTTCATGTGATTTTTATGCACTTCATATTTTTATCTTTTATTCATATATTTAATTTAACATCACGCAAATTTTCTTAATATGCGAAGTTTTCGCCTGTCAACTGAATGCTCTTCTTTGTTCGCACCATTTACGGCGAGAAACCACGCAATATCTATTTCAAATAGATATTCAAATATATTAGGTGTAGTGAAAAGAAATCCATTAGTTTTCCATTCAATTTCATGCAAAAATAATGGATATCTTTCTACTACACCTAATATTTGATATTTATCGAAAGCGAGAGAGTTCTAATACAGTCTAATGCAGGAACAGAAAACAGACCAAAAGAACGAAAAACAAGCTAATTTATATCAATTTACTAAAAAATAATTAGAATTTTACATTTTAGGCATTTCGTTACTTGCCGAAAAATTTCTCGTGATTCGAATTATTTCACATTTTATCATAGCCAAAAGTTACTTAATCGCTTATTCATTATATTCACATGAATATTCACTTTTTGTGTATTCATTTCTAAGGAAAACTTTACATAATCGATACTTTGATCGAATGATATTCTTATTGGACTACATCCAATGATAAAATATTTTTACCACTGACCGAATGATTTTTTTATTGAATGCTTCAAGTAAAATCATTGGATAATGATAATGCCATTGAGCATAATTTTATCATTAGTTTAAATGATTTTACTATTGATCTGAATAATAATACCATTGACACTTTTCGCGACGAAAAAGTTATAATATTTCCATTGAACACATTTTCCCTGTACGCGGCCATTTTTTTCAATCAATGTAATCGCAACTTCGGCCTTTATGGAAGAAACTTAAGAAACGCAAAGAAACTGTATGATTATCTTTCGATGTTATGTATTTATCATAAATCCAATGCCTTTTCATGTTGTTGATTTAAGTTTAGTGAAAGACTAAAATTCTACTTTAGCAATTTATACTCATTGTATGCCATATGCAAAGAAAATGAAATTTGCTGTACAAAAATATACTTGTCTCTTATAGCTGCCCGAACGGAACGATTGAGTGTTTCAACTCATACGATAAAATAAATAAAGATATGTATTCTCTATTTAAAGTCTTTGATAAAGATCTTTCTTGTATACTTAAAAAATTAAAAGCGCCTGTTTTTCTAGGTATGACGATAAAAAAATTCAATAATTTAAAATCGTTAATGAGATTTTTACCAGAGACTGAACAAAAATGGTATGACAATAATGTGTTTGTTATGCAACATGTTGAAAAATCTTATGAAAGTTAATGATCAGATAATGATTGAATACATTATTTCAACTTATTTGGTACAAGTGTAAAAGTAAAGTGTATTCCATATTCATTTTATATTTCTTCTACAAGAGTGTGAAGATAAAAAACATTTGTAGTTCATAATCTTTTCTTTCTATCGATTCTTATAATATTATGATCAATATTCGGAAAAAAGGACTAAATGCATTTTTTAAATTGCAAATTAAAAATTTTTTAATATTAATTATACTAGAGAAATATTATACATGTAACTTTTTAAAGACATTATATAAACAATTAATACTATTCCCATTTGTTGTATAATAAAAAAGTAGCAAGTTATTTTAATTTTTATCAAAATCAAGATTTTGTAATTAGGCCTTTATTTCGTCCATTCTCTCAATTGTCGATAAAACGTTTAGAGAATCCCATAACAGGGCTTTTATTCTCAAAAAGTATTGCATACGAAAAAGGAAATACTATAATATGCGTTACATATACTATAGTATTTCTCTAATTTTTCGTATGCGATACTTTTCAAGAATAAAGTTTTCAAGAATCACGCTCCTGGGTCCTTAGGGGGTCTTTAAGTTTTATGAGCGTAAATCGCACTAGACGTCTTAAAGTCGATATTGGAAGGACGTCTGTACAAAATCGACTTACAGTCGATTCTAAAAGCCTGACTTAGCAAAGTCAACTTACAGTCGACTTATCGACGTTTGTTAGGAAGGTCTTGGAATTTGAAGTGAGGTAGGTATATGTTTGATATTTGTTAAATGTGAGAAAGAGAGTGCTAATGCAGTCTTTTTCTAGTGCAGGAACAGAAAAGAGACCATATAACAGGCCTTATACTCGTATTCATTATAGTCAAGCCTTTATTTAAGACGGCTTGAAATAAAAATCGACTATGAATACTGGCCTATGAATATGGATACAATCACGTGATCAAGGCACCTTGATTTATTTTGACTTTAAAAATGAGCATTAAGCGTCAGCATGAAAAAGCACCCTTAGGCCCTACGTACAAAAGGAATGAAGAACAAACGATTTCAATCTATTAAAAACCATGTATCTGTATTCCGATGTATCTGATTTCTGAGGTTACAATCATTTATTCTTTATTCCTAGGCTACGTTCCAAAATTTCCTCTCTGAGAAAAAGTTTACTCGAAATATAGTACACGTAACGTATACTATAGCATAGTGTAAAATCTTCCTCGAAGAGGACGTTTTGGAACGTAGCCCTAATTCCTTTTATTGTGCGCAGGACCTTATACTGTGGCCGGGTTTTACTGATTCTATTTATAGGATCAATAGTTTAGAATCGTTTGGTCACCAGTTACTGTGATGTCTCGATTTTATACAGTGAGGATTGATAATTAAGAAATGTTTTCAATGTTTTTTTGTTGCAAAATTATACAATATATTATCTTAATTTAAATTTATAGAAAAATGAAATTGTTATCAACTGTGAACAGGCAATCGGTGTTACCGATTTTACTTGGCATATCTTTAACAACTTTGGGATTATCAGTGGCAATTTTGCTGTATACTATGGTTGAAAAAGTAAAGCTTGCTTTCTTGACATAAAATTTCTTTATTCTATATTGTCTTTATTTCTAAAGTCTATTTTATAATGTATTTTTTGTTTCCTGTTTTTTTTTGTTATTTTTTAAGCCTATTCGACTATGTGTTTTTTGTTTCCTTTCTTGCTTTTTATGCTCTTGCTATTTTCCCCTTTGCAATCATTTTATCGACAATTGTATTTCTTGTCTCCTTCGAAGTTCGTTAATTTTTATCTCAGGTGATATAAAACAAAAAATCGGATAAGTAGCAAAAAGACAAGATATAAAAAATAGCAAAAAGCAAAAATAGCAAAAAGAAAACAGAAAACAAAATGCATATATAGAATAAGCTTTAAAGTTAATGAATATTGAAAGAAATAGTAGCTAGAAATAAATTGTTGTTAAAATAGTCACAAAGGGCAGAGAAACAAGAAATTAGAAATATTATATAAAGCATATTGTAAAATAGGCTTAATCTGTCTATGAAGTTCAATGAAATTTGTTTCGTAAATATAATCTTATTATACTGTAGGATGATAATGATAGAAAGAAATATGGTCGGATATCCAAATGCAAAGAAATTTGCGTGGAATTTAAAATGCCTGAGAAGTATGTATCTGCTGTTATTGGTAAAAGTGGTGCTGTAATAAGAAATATAGAAGAGTTAACCAACACACGCATTAAAATGGAAAAGGCAGACTTATATTGTTCAGATCGTGTCTGTTACATTTGGTCTGATAACACAGAAAACATTTATTCAGCACAGAATATGATACAATCTATAATAAAGAATCTACCTATCATTGAAACCTTTGAATTGTTTATCCCTTTTGAAGTTTCTAGAAGAATTTTTAAAAAAAATTGGAATGATTTTGGATTTGCACAAGAGATTCAAAAAACTCATGGTACAAAAATTATACTTGAAAGTAATCCTCATAAAACTGAAAGTATGTTCCCAAAATTTATATAAAATTTGCAATATTATTATGTTATTACTATAATTACTAATTTTTTATAGCTGGATTTAAAAGAAGGATAATACTAAAGGGAACTGCTGATCAAATAGCGGCAGCCATTATTCAAATAGAAGATAAAATTCAAGACGAAATTAAGACTGAAGTTCAATTAAGAATGCAAGTTGCAACTGCAAAAATATCTGTATCTGAGCTATTCCATATTAACACTGATAAAAAAACAGAGGATCATTCTGATATTGAAACTTATAAATTATTAATGCCACATGAAGCTTGTGGAAGGATCATAGGAAAAAATGGATACACAGTGCAAGAAATGGAAAGATTCTCTGGTGCAAAAATCATACTTGAAAATGTTGCTAATAAATTTGAAAGTAAATATTTTTTAACATTTTTCATGATTTGTCTAAATTGATAAGATATTTATATTTTATTATTAACTGTATTATTAACTGTATTATTTATGTATTATTAACTGTATTATTAACTGTATTAACTATATTTTATTATTAATTGTATATATGATGTATAATTAATTCATTGTAAATGAAAGATGGATAAACTTGATTATCAAGAATCAAGATCCACTTTGATCACTTTGAAAATTTGATATATTTGTTTTTTAATTAAATTTCTGTATTCTGTTGGAGTTTATAATAACAATTAATGCAATAATTATGATATTTTTTTATAGATCAAAGAAATGTAACAATAATTGGAACTGGTAAACAAATTGAACTAGCTACTAATCAGATAAAAAATAAAATTAAAGAGGCAATTGAATCTCGTAATGAATGGAATTATGAATCTACAGTGATAAAAAGCATATCTGATTCTCCATGTAACAATGGTATTAGAACATTTAGTAATGTTTTAAAGACTGTATTAGAAGAAGATATTTAAAAAACAAATTATTTGTGAAATATTTGATTTTGTAAATTTTATAAATTTATATTTCATTAAAATTCATTAATATTTGATTTTTATATTGTATTACAATTAAATTTTGATTTAAATAGATGGTTTAATGGAAGTATATGTATCTGCAATGGAAACGCCAAGTCTATTTTGGATTCAAGTGGTTGGTTCTGCAAATATTCGTTTACAACACTTAGTACACGATATGACGAAATATTACAATGAAAAGGAAAATTGTCAACTCCATATCTTGAAAAAAGTAAATAAAAACGTAACTCATTTAATTTTATTGCTATAACGAGATATTTAAAACAAGATAAATATAAACAAGAGACAAGAGAATTGTATAATTATACATATAATATTATAGAACCATTTTTTATTCCTGCAATCTCTGAATTGCACACAGTGCAATAAGTTGAAACAAACATATAGAGAGTGCAGGAATAAAAAAAAACAGTCTTTATATTTTTATAAATGATATACAATCATAAGTGAGTCAACTGATATGTGAATAATATAAAGATGCAAAAAGAACTAAATTCTATATGATATCTATATTTTTATATAATATCTATATTTCTATATTTTTATGATATCTATGTATATATTAATAATTTAATTGTATGCATGTATGCATGCATGTGCAGTACCATTTATTGGAAACACTTGCGATTTTCTCATATCTCACAAAAAGTTAAGTTTAAAAAAATTTATTTAATTAATTTTTTTATATTTAAAAAATTTTGAAAAAATTTATGCGAATTGAGAACATAGAAACAAAAACTTTTCCACTTTTTTGTAAATTCTTTAAGTTTTAAATTAAAAATATTCAAAAATTAGTTTTTGCATAAGAAATTCAGTTTAGGATTGTGTTTTATGATCAATTAATCGGCGCACAATTTGAACTGAAAAATGCATATAAAAATCAAGCAGAAACATTAGGCATTAACAATAAGATTCACTTTGATCGAATTTGACTCTTCTATAATAATAATAATAATTTTAACTTAAAACATTTTCGTTTCTTTTTTGTTTTTTTACATTCTACTTGTTCCGTTTTTATATAATAATTTTTGGCTCGTAGTCCTCTTTTTTTCTTTGTTTTTCTAAAATCTATGAGCCTTAATAGCCTAGATAATAATAATAATAATAATGATAATGATAATAATAATAATAATAGTAATAATAGCAATAATATAATAATAACAATAACAATAATAATAATATAACATTAACTATAATAACAACAATAATAATACGAAAATTATTGAATAATACGAAATATAATTTGCGCTTTGCGATTAGCGTATCGTAATACAATTATATAAATCCGATCGTTTCACATTTGAGCTATCCTAAAATTCCTTAATATAAGTTTTTTGATAATCAAGATTTTTTTGATAATGTGAATTTTCAATCTGCATATGTATCGTTATTGTTATAGCACAAAATTATCTTATGATTTGTATTATGCGTTATATTTTTTTGCAATAGATATCACTGCGAAGTATGTCCTCTTCAGTATTCCTAAATGTCCAATTCAATTGCATGGTTTAGTAGTGTTGGAAAAATCTTAAGCTAAAATTTTTATTATATAGCAACCAATCAGAAGAATAATTGAAGAAGATTAAATATCGTATATTGTCCGTCATTCACTTCACAGCAGTATCAATTGCATCCTGATAACAAAATGTTAGCAATTTGGGGCCAAATTGGCAATAACAAACTCTATCAGATTTTGACTACAAAATATAATAGCTATCCACATTTTGTCGACAAAGTCTGTTGATTTATGCCAGCAAATTGGTGAAAGAGTCTGCTCGAATCAGATTCTGCTCTCAATCTGCTCTCAATCTGCCGTCAGGTTATGCAAGATTTTACTTGGTTTCTGCTACCAATCTGCTGGCATAGCATGTCTAGCAGACTTTGTTTTATTTCTATTATATTTTTATCAATTTGCTGACAATGGCCTAGTTTCCACCGAGGATTTAAATCAGATCAGGATGTAAGAACCAACCAACTACAGTCAAGTATTCCCCTGTTGCCGAAGTCGAACGACAGGGGAATGCTCGACTATAGTTGGTTCTTACATTCTGATCCTGTTTAATTCCTTGATAGAAACTTGTCAGATAATACAAATTCTGTATACAATTTGATGTTTTTCTGCAATCAAAAATTGATAACAGGCTCTATTTAAAATCTGTCTCTGCAGGCTTTGCTATCAGGATGCAATGATATCGTGAATGTTTATATAATAAATTTAATAATTAAATAGATAAGATATTTAGTTCGATGATCACATTATTAAAATCATAATTAAAATTCGACGTGTGTCATATTCATTAAACGTATGTATATACCATCAGACATTAAAATGGTATCGCAAGCTGGTAACGAAGAAAGATCATTTCGATCAAATTAAAAAACCTACATGTTATTTATATTTTATTGAGTATTTCTATGGTTAGTATACACGTGGTTTAAGTTTTCAGTATCCATTTTCATTTTTAAATCGCTCTTTTGATTAGCGATTTATATCTAACATCTTCGACATCCATTGCAAGAAATACAACATTCACGATACAAATCATAAGATAAAGACACACATGTGGATGGATGGAGATCTACATTAGTCTAACTGATTAATTATCAAAGAACTTATATTAAGAAATTTCTGCTGAGGATGGTTCAAATGTAAGATGAAACATTTAGATTTATATAATTATATTAATCACAAAGAGCAAATTATATTTTCGGCGCCAACTCTTAAAGCCCTGCTTAATGTATATATTATATTATTATTATATTAATTGTAAGGAGTCCATAAATTATACATTTTTAATCTAATTTCTTTAATTTCTTTAGTTTTAACTCTTCTTTCGTTTATTTATATTATTTATATATATCGATCATAATAATACTAATTTTATTATATCTGTAATTTAATGTTAGTTAATTATATCTGTTATGTGTTGATTCTAGATAACAGTAGGCCAAATGGTAGCAGCAAGATTTAAATATGATAACAAGTGGTATCGTGCAGAAGTAATATCCGTTATGGATTCTTCTGAATATAAAGTCTTCTTTGTAGATTATGGAGATTTGGAAATCGTTCCCATAAATGATATATTAGAACTTCGTACAGATATGTTAAGCTTACGCCTGCAGGCTGTGGAGTGTTCGTTGGCAAACGTAAAGCCACGGTAAATTAATATCTCACTGATCAATAGATGTTACTGTTATTAATTATTTTTCAACAAAATATATTATTTTCAGAGAAAGCGAATGGAGCTCCAAAGCTAACGACAAGTTCGCTGAACTTACTCATTTAGCAAAATGGAAACCGCTCATTGCTCAAGTTAAAGGCTACAAAGAACGTCCGGTCGGTTATGGAGGATCTCGCCGTGAAAATTCATTAATTCCTTGTATCAATTTATATGACAAAGATAATGATAAGGTGAGAAATGAAAGGGATAAGGAGATTTTTACATTTCATAAATCTTGAACTCTATGTTTTCGATATCTTTGTTGTATATAACCTAAATAAAACCTTTTTGGTTTTGAGGTGTTTAGATTTTGCAAAATATCACATCATAAATATGCGACTTTATTCAGATTATATAATAGTCTTATATTATCTTAGATGGCTTTGAGATTAATTTGTTAATTATAAAAATTATAATTAACAATTATAATCTTAATTATAACAATTATAATTAAGATAATAAATATATTATAGTTTATTGAATATCTTCAGGAAAGTACAGTAGAAATAATAAATAATTGTTACAATGATTGAATAGTTAGCATTAAATATCTATAAATTAAATTAAAAAAAAACAGTTATTAAATCTCTAAAGGCACTTAATGGGTGAAAATAAATATATATTTATATCTATTACATGTTAATGTTTGTTATAGCAATGATTTTATGTGTTATTTTTTTAAATGCAATTTAAATATCTTTACTTTGAATAGGAAGCGCTACTATGGTCTGAATATTAAGATGTTGAAATATTATACATATTCATAAATGAATTAATTTTAGAAATGATAATTGTGTGCCAATATGGTTGTCGGACTTTTAACGCAATCAATCTGAAATATTAATAATCCTCCCAAATTTCCTAAATTTAAAAAACTGTTATTTCTTGTTTCCAATCTTATTGTTTATATACGCTCACCTACAATGCATAATTCTCTATATATATCGATTATTGCGAGGAATATATTGCTAAGGTCTCGATGGTCTAAAGGCTTAAGACGCTCGCATGGAATGCGAGCAGAGATCCGGGTTCGACTCCCGGCCTAGACAATATTTTTCGCAATAAGTTTATTATTAACGCGCATGCGTGAGTTTGTCTCACGAATCTTGCAACACTGCCCTAAGTATCAAAATCCTACTAAATTTTATTACCATAAATAAAATCAGCATGTATCATATGGCTTATGTATCATATGCAAGCCGTCAATAAATGTGAAGTATAAATGAGTTTTAAAAATATTGTATGTATTATCCTTATTTATAATCAGACCTTATATTTAAGGCTTCTTTAAATTTATCTTTAGATGCTCTACGAATTATTTTATTAGCTATTGAGCATTTAAAGATAAATTTAAGAAAGTCTTAAATATAAGATGTGATTATGAATACGGACATATGTATATGTGGAATTAATTTTTAATTATACGAGAACATAATAAGCGCTTCACGCGCACTATTGAATTTTCTATATTAACTTTTATTTTATATTAATATTAAGTATAAATTTAAAAATATATTGTATATCTCAGGAAATTGTAGTGTCACATGATAAAAGAATATTTTATTTAAAAATTGTATCGAGATAATCTTCAATTGTTTAAGAGGAAAACTTGTCATTAGAATATGTACTCTATAGGGTATCCTGAACTTAAATGGCCAAACTTCGGGAACGTGTAGGGAATCGATAAACTAATAGCGAATTCGATTGGATGTACTCATACAATGCGTACTGGTGTACATTAAAGCCGTCGTACACAAATTGAAGTAAAAATGTGTGTTTAATATAAAAACGGATTAAACTATGAAATCCAATATATTTTATTGTGCTGTTAAATAAAATCTGTATTTTATAATTAAAATATTTGCATTTTACTTTTACGCAAGTTAAATCAGTGTACAACGGTATTAACGGATGCACTAGTGCATCCAACCAAATTTGCTATAAGAAAAAAAGTCTTTTAAAGATATGCTCGTTATTGGTTGGCAAATTGCCAAAAGAGACAAAACTAATTTTTAGAATATTATTGTTTTTCCTGTACGACTTCAGCGATAATGTTTTAGAGACAGTGCTAAGGTATGCGCACCGATTTCCAGATAGGAGAGTGTCAGCGAGCCATTACATTAAGCAGATCAGTGTTTGGCTGCAACACGAACTGTTCGTATAAGATGCAATGCATACATTGCTGTAAAAGACCTACATTTTGAACAATATTTGCATTAAGCAAGTGACAACGTGAATAAATAAATGCAAATGAATAAATAATAAATAAAAAGTACAAAAATGGACGTACGTCTTATCTTTTTTTGCGATTTTTTCCAAAACAAAACATAAACGAGCATATTTCTAAAGAATTTTTTTTTCTTAGTTTATAGATCTCTACACATTCTCGAAGTTTGGCTATTTAAATTCGGGATATCATATACTTATGTCTACAAATTTTATGAATTTTTTTATTGTCACAGAATATTAATATTGGAGACAATTTGATACAATTGAAAGTGGCTCAAATTGAGGAAGACATTCGTTCGGCAGTAAATTTAGCGTTGTCTCATGATAAATGCGATTTTCCATTTATACCATTCTTACCTGATTCTTTATATCTTGACTGAATGCAATTCAGTTGTCATGAAGTCAACGTTTGAAGAGATAATTGAATTATAACAACATATCAAAAGAGGTAATAATATTTCTTTCTTCATATTAAATATTAGAGATTTTCTATAGGATGTCCCGCAAGATTTCTCTCACCACTCAAATATTTCTCTTGATGTGCTCTTATTAGTACAAACACAAAAATTAATCGATAATAAAATATCTCGATTATTATTGCAAATATCGCTAAACGGTATGGGATTCTATGTTCATCTTGATTCCATCTATTCATGGTGGAAGTATGGTGAAAGAGATAACATGGTGTGTGCAATTTGTAAACATCTCTCTTTGAATCGCCGTTTCTATTTATGTTATGTCGATAAGAAATTAAAGCTGTCAAACTGTGAAACGCTAAACATGAGGCAATATTCATAGTCCGTTTTTATTTTAAAATTGTCTTAAATAATGAATCTTAAATAAATAATTAAAATTGTCTTAAGATGCTAATACAGTCCTCAGATTGACTTATGACATCTTAAGATTGTATTTAAGACAGTTTTAAGTGTAAGAATCGACTATGAATACCTGCTTTGCGTCGTGAAATCGGTAAACTGGAACTGATAAATTGGAACTGAATCTTTCCTTGTTTAACACATTTCATGTTTCTCTTTCTATAGAAAGAGAAAC